>CAACWM010000032.1_pt1 | contig 81635 bp, 92 predicted proteins | sample 2275651 | NCBI WGS metagenome assembly CAACWM01 (sample SAMEA5312460, study PRJEB27640) | indoor metagenome | biome: indoor environment; feature: uncontrolled; material: polymer tiles stone | place: Germany | collected 2014-07-07
TCAGGGGAAACACGCGCATAGACATTCGTTGTTTTAACGACAGCATAGAGCTCTTCATCTGTCATTTCTTCAATTTCGATACCTTTGATGACTTTAGCTTCTTTGGATTTTACAATGCCAAGATTATATGCGATAGCACGAGCTGTATTTTCGTGATCGCCTGTAATCATAACGACTTCGACGCTGGCATCTTGCAATGTTTTAACAGAGGCTTTGACTTCTTCACGGGCAGGGTCGATAATCCCTGCAACCCCCGTCAAGATAATATCTTTTTCTAAATCTTCTAACTGACCTTGTTCTGCTTCTTCCTTACTGAGGATACGGTATCCTACCGCCAAGGTACGCAAAGCTTCATTGGCATAATCATTTACAGTCGTGATAAATTTTTGCTTTTCACTTTCTTCAGTATTTAATTCACCATCAATCAAAAGGGCGCGGCTTTTCTCAACCAGAACATCTGGCGCTCCCTTGATATAGAGAAGATAGTTGTCGCCTTTCTTGACAATGACACTCATTGTTTTACGATCACTAGTGAAAGGCAGCGTCCGGATGAGCTCATGTGATTCTAAAAGTTGAGTTTTTGTGCGGCCAGCTTTTTGCCCCAAAACAGTCAAGGCAATTTCAGTTGGATTACCAAAAGGCACGAATTTTCCTTCGACTTCTTTGAGCGCCGACTCGTTACACAAAAGGGCACCTGCAATAAAGGCCGAATATGAAGACTCTTGCTCGCCTTCGGAAAGACTACGAATTTCCCCTTCTGGAGTATAGCCTAGACCAGATACCTCATAATATTGGCCGTTTGTATAGAAATGTGTGACGGTCATTTCATTTTTGGTAAGTGTTCCTGTTTTATCCGAACAGATGTATGAAGTACTTCCCAGTGTTTCTACACTATTAAGCGACTTGATCAGCCCTTTATTCTTCGCCATTTTGGCAGCACCAATCGTTAAGACAATCGAGAGCACAGCTGGTAAGGCGTCCGGTATAGAGGCTACAGCTAAAGCGATAGAGGTCGATAAAACAGATGTAATTGATGCAATGCTTAATTCGCCAGCTTGGATGATCCCTACTACCAGGGTAAAGACGACGATACCGGCTGAAACTTGCATCAATGTTTTTGTTAACTTATGAACTGTATTTTGCAGCGGTGATGTCCGGTTTTCAACGGCTTGAATCAACTTGGCAATTTTACCAAGTTCGGTATGTTCTCCAACAGCCACAACAATCCCCAAACCTTGCCCGCCAGAAACGCTTGAACCTGAGAAGCCCATATTATGACGATCACCTAGCTCTGTCGTCTCGTGGATGACTTCTGTATGCTTGCTAATTGCATCGGCTTCTCCAGTTAAATGCGACTCGATAACTTGGAGTTCATTGGTTTCAATCCAACGTAGGTCTGCTTCGACAAAATCTCCTAAAGAAGCTTTAACGATGTCCCCCGCAACAAGCTCTGTTGAGAAGATTTTTTCAAACTGCCCGTTGCGCAACACAGTCACGTAACGGTTATTCATCTCTTTGAGTGCATTTAAGCTTTTACGTGCACTCATTTCTTGATAAAAACCGAGAAAAGCATTGATAAGAATCAAGATCAAGATAGCGATGGCTTCATACATTGCTTCCATCCCATGCTTGCTGTCATTTTGAAAATGAAAGGCATGATAAGAACTCATAAAGGAGAGTGCAACAGCACCAAGCAGCACAATAACAATAGGTTCCTTAAAACTCTTAAGGAATAATTTAAGATGAGAATCTTCCTCTTCTTCAGGTAGTTTATTTTCGCCATAAAGCTCTCTTTGCTTCAGGACTTGTTCGTCTGTTAAGCCAATTTTGGGATCCACCAAAAACTCCGCAATAACTTCTTCTTTTGCTTTTTTATAAAATTCCAAAAGCTTCCTCCTTGTGTTTTCGACAGTTAGGGTTACGCTTCGTTTTTTCCTAGAGCATCGCAGCCTAAAGAAAAAAGAATGTAAACAAAAAGGGCGCAAGCTATCAAAAAATCTCCTCCTTACCCTCGGAGGAAATCTCTTGAAGCTTGCGCCCAACCTATATTGTCTCTTTAATTGTTATGAATTTAGTAAGCTTTACTAAATCTACTTCTTTATTATAACATATAATTTTAATTTTTTTAAGAGGTTTTTTGATTTTTATTTCTAAAAAGGGTTAAGGGCAAAACAAAAAGGCCTTCACTGTTTGTGATAGCCTTGAATGTTTAATCTTAGTTAAGCACTCCAGGAAACGAATAGCAATTCACTTCCTATTAGTTATAAACAACCCAGCTTCCTGCAGGGAGTTTACTTGCCATTTCGATTTGTTCAGCAAGAGTCATGCCAGCATATTCACCGTGACCTAACAATTGGAACGCACCGTATGCCCCTGAACTTGCATTTGCAACATCTGCACGTCCATTAGACTCATGTTCAATAATATATGCCCATTCGCTTGCAGAATATCCTGCTGCGTTGGCAGTATTAGAAACCATGTAGTTGGCAAGGGCTTCAATATTTACTTGACCAGAAGTTTGACCTAAGTCAATCCCTGATACAGTTTGTGCTACTTTAGATTTAGCAGGTTGTGTTTCAACTTTTTTGGCAGTTGTAGGAGTTGCTGAAGCTTTTCCTAACAAAATGTTGTTAACTTCTGTTTGTACATCTTCAAAGTCAAAACCTTTGTTTGTCAACATTGTGACACGCTCTTGACCTGTACCGTAGTTACCGTTAATAACTTCAATTGCAACATCATGTGTAGTTTGTTTTGGTGTGTCCGCGTGGGCCATACCAGTACCGATAAACATGAATGAAGCAAGAACACCAGTTGAAATAGCAACTTTACTGAATTTCATTTAGACCTTTCAATTTCGCCACTAAGAGTATTCCATAGAGTTAATGCTCAATTACGAACCTCCGTATATAATCTATCATCATGGTTACTTCCCATACACATCATAAAGTCTTGAACGCTTGTGTAGGATTACCGTCAGCAGTTTAACGTCATTGCACGCTATGGACGTTTGTTATAAGCAAGCTTCAAATCTCTGCGACTTGCGAAATTACAAATCTTTGAAAGCTCACAGTTTAAAATGTATAAGTTCACTCAAGAGAAAATAAATTTTAAAAGTCAAATTCATTTCCTTCATGAGGGACTCATTATATGACCTCTACCTTAAACATAACTTAAAATAAACAGATAAAAAAAAGAAAGCGAAAACATTTGTAAACAAAATATTCAGAAAATTTATTCTACAAAAAGAAAAAAATGTATAATGAAAATGCCTATTTAATGCACTTCTCATTTCACAAAAAATAAATGGGTCTTTTTTTGTATTTAAATACATTAAAATTTTTTGCTAAATAAATTAAGTAATTTTTCCGATATTTTTAGTTTCAGTTAAGACAAGCGAATTTTAAATGTCTTTCTTAATAAAAATTAAGGAGAAATTACTCCTGTTTTCATTCTTCTATTTTCCTATTTTTTTCTACTATATATTGGAGTTAAAATACTCTTATCGCTCATTATCATTGGCATTTGAGGAAACTTCTTTCGAGCTCTTCTTTTTGTATTGTGAGAGACAGTTAATAGAAATAATTTTTTTCTTGTCCATAGGTTTGAATGATTTTCTTAAAATACCAATAACGGTATTTATTTTAATCTTGAACAAATTATTGTGCGCCTTTTTCTCATAATGACACTTGCTCTCTTCATCACAATATTTTTCCTTGTTTTTATGCAGTTGACATTCTTATTTTCAAAATTTTGTTTTCACTAATAAATAGGAACGCTTTTCTCCTCTCATTACCTTATATAACATTATGCTTACAAAACATTGCTTATATAGAAAAACTCCACATCTGCGGGCAAAGAACCAATGCACAGATATGGAGCGATCAAATAAAGGTGTGTACTGAAATAAAGGATTCAGTATTTACCTTATCTTTATTATAACACTAAAGTAAGCGTTACCAAAATAACTTGCAACTTGATATACACGCACCAGAAAAGCAAAAATCCTCCTATGGGAAAGGAGGACATCAAGGTTATATCCATGGGTTGGATATTTATTATGAAAAATCAAAATTATACTAGGGTTTGCATATAATTAAGACATTATCAATTTTAGCATGGTCTCCTAGAAAATAAAAATAATAATCAAGAGAGTTTGGCATACTAAACCTTACAAAAATTAAGTACACCAATTTGGACCATACAAAATAAAAACAGCTCAACCCCAAGGGTTTGAACTGCTTTTATTTGTTCATCTTAAACTTTCTTCTATTATATATACAAAATATAGAACCGAAAAACGCCTATATATTAATATTTCTTGCTTTTCAAATCATACATAAAATATACAAATAAAAAACTTTTGGCACAAATTTGGCACAAAAAATCCCCACCGAAGCAGGGACTTACCATTAAGAGCAGACGTTTATTATAGGATATTCAATTATCAACTATAGGTACAAATAAATGGCTGTAATAATTTGAACGAATAAAATCACTGCAAATGGTGCCATAATAACCAATATCACAAGGGCTGGTCCACCTAGCCACTCCCTACCTTTATTTCTTTTCATATCATATCCTCCCTAAATGAATGTATTAATTACACAACACTTTATTTTTGTAAAGAGAATACTTAATAAAAAGTCCCTCAGTACTGTACTGACGGACTAACAATATTGAATAGAGACCTATTCAAGTACCATCATATTTTATTTATTAAAGTATGTCAAGTAATTGCATTATTTAACAAAAAAGTTCTCCCAACCTGAAAAGGGAGCTATATCAAACTCTACTTCTTATAAAGCGCATAAGATTGGTTTATGCGAGCTTGATACACTTACATTATATCAAAAAAACTTCTTGAGATACACGACCGCACAATAAGAAGTTCTGCCAGGCATCGACATTGATTAGAAACTTTACTCTTTTGTAAGTGGATTGTATAGCTGCCTGACAGAGTCAGTATAACACAATAGATTGACAATAGCTAACCATACAAAAAAGACACCCGATATGTGAGAGGCGCCTTCCTGATGAATAGCCTAGTTATAATTACTCATCATAACTAGAGTTCGTATTTGAGGTCTAACTTCGTCACAGAGAAGTAGCCTACGAACACTCTTACTATAACACTAATATGTCCAATAACATAATGATACAAAAAAACCACTCCTAAGAGTGATTTTAATTATGCGTGGTAAATATTTGATGCTTGAGCGCCTCGTTGGCCTTCCGCAATATCAAAAGTTACTTTTTCGCCTTCTTCAAGTTTTTTGAAGCCACTGCTTTGAATTTCTGAGAAGTGTGCAAACACATCTGTCCCATCTTCTGCAGTGATAAAGCCAAAACCTTTAGAGTCGTTAAACCATTTTACTGTTCCGTTTGTCATAGTATATATATTTCCCTTCAACTAGATTGTAAATCATTATGGTGAAAGGACATATTTAAAATATATAACTTTAACTAAACTTACTTAGTACATAGTATCACGCTTATTTGTTTTTGTCAAATTGACATAAAAAATTTCGCTTATGAATTAAATGCCAACGGTTAGAAACTTAACTAACTCTCGAAGAAATTCATACACGAAGAATCTGTCTTATGTGCCAAGGAGACACCTGTTAACTACAGTATATTTAAAAGTGAATATCTAACAAAAAACACGCTGGCAAGGCGTGATAAATAGAAAAAATAATAAATCAAAAATTTATTTTTATTGCCTTTTATATTATAACAAAAAACACCTCTGAATGTAATAGTCAGAGGTGTCTTGGAGTAAAATTTGTGAAAAATTTTATGCTTATATATTAACATGCTATACCATTGAAGTAAAGTAAAACAAAAGAGTCACTTGGTACCTTATTCCGAGAAACTACATCTTACATATCTTTATTGTATCAAAAAAACTCCCAGTCAAAGGACCGGGAACTAAGAAAAACAAAATTAGAAGCAAGCTTCTTCTTTTGATAATTATATTATATCACTATTCAATATCTAGACAAAACAAAAACCCTCAACACAATTGCTGAGGGTAAAATTTATTAATCTTAACCTAGACATAATAACATGAAACAAACATTATTACAAATATAAAAACACCTAGCGTGAAGGGGCTAAGTGTTAATGATAAAGAATTTATTTTTCATACACATTATACCATGATAATTAAAAGAAATCAAAAAAGCCCGGTCAATTGACCAGACATTCTTTTTTATTTCTTCAAATAATCCATGCTAATATATCGTTTCGCACCACTGTAGGATGTATATGTTCCCCACTTCATGCCTTCGCTAGTAATTACTTCAGAGATATTTACGCTTTGCCCAAAGCTGTAAGCAGCAACCACTTTACCCTTCTTGGTTGATGGATAATCACGTACATTAAGTGCCGATGCAGTAACTTTATAAGTTCCCGCACCTTGTCCGCTGGGAAACGGTGTACTTGCATCTGGAATGCGTAAGATTGCATACGGTGTCAGATAAGCATGTGTGCGACGTTCTACACCTTTAGCACTTGCTGTTTGAGCTGATCCATCATAGTTTTGTTCAATGGCTGTTACTGTAGTAGCTGTTGCTGACTCTACAATTAAAACATGACCATATCCACCATTATTTGGATTTTCTACCAAGATATCCCCTTTTTGAGGAATAATGGGATAGTAGCCACCAGAAGCCATAAATACTTGTGGTGTCACTCCTTTAGCTTTAATAGCATTAATATTATTAACATCAACCGTATTAATCGCATTGCCTGTAATACGTGCCCCTGTGGCCCAATAGACTATATATGTAGAAAGGTCTGCACATTGTCCACCGTACATCCCATCAAAGTCTACTACTTGTCCAAGTTTTGCAACCGCTAGATCATAAATTTTACTCATTTCTTTTTCTCCTTTATTTTTTCAGTAAAGATAACGACGCCTAAGAATAAGAACATGAACAGCCCCCATAGTCCTAAACTTATCATTTATTCTCCTTGTTCAGATTGATTGCACTTGCTGATTGATCGCCAACTGTCCCACTTCCAATTGATGTAAGCACTGAAACAAGTGTGGCTAATAGTGATACACTCAGTGCATTAACCCAATCTACATCAAGTACACCTGTAGCTCCCGCAGTCATTACCGCAACCATTGACTGCGCAAATGTCTTTACTGCACGTTCTGCAGTATCTTTAAAAAATAGTTTAGTAAACATTATCTTTCCTCCATTTTATTTTTTTTATATTGTTCAAATTGATCATGTGCGTAATGATTACCGCCCAACGCTTCATATTCATCAAATATCCCACCTACAACTTGTAACCCATAATCATGATTGATTGCTTGAAGTAGTTCGATACGTTTAATATGCATTTGAATATCTTTAAGTTGACACTGCTGCCGCTTCGTGAATCTACGATAGAGCCAACTTAACATTAATGACACAATAACCAATGCTGACCAGTTTTCTAAGACATCCATGAATAATATCCAAGCATGTCTAAACATTTCTTCCAATTTTTTATTTTCTCCTTTTTTTTATTTAGTTTTTCTTAGTGGTATTGTCATGTTAAAACTAAATCTATGGTTACTTGCAAGAGAGTTAGTTTTCGGTGATAGATACAATTGTACTTGGCCATTGCTTAGAATACCCCCTGAGTAAGTTGTACCTCCCCCCTGGAAGTTACTCCACATAAAACCTTCATTATGGGTGATATGAGCAGTAATTTCCGCTGGCAATGTTAAGAAGGTGTAGTAGCTTTCACCAGTAACCGTTGAATTTGGTCTAGCACCTTGAACCGTAATGAAAATCCAACCATTTTTGATACAATATTCAGCTTGATTAGCTGTGAATCCCTTATCCATGGTTAATGGTAAGAATCCATCAGTATCTCCTGCCGTAAGCTCTTTAATATCATCTGTAGTCGCAACCCTCTTCCATGGAAGATTAAATCCTAACGTTGTATTTCCAATACGATAATACATTGATCGTGTCACATAATCATAAAGTGTTTGGAAAATTCCGTTTGAACCTATCATTGTTCTAACAGATAAACGAAAAGCCCCAGTTACACCTTCTGGTGCTCCAACAACTATAGTTGGTGTTTTCTTTGAAAATTCTCCTTCTGATTTATATTCATCAAGATTTGCACCATCTGGGATATTTTTTTGAACAATAACACCATTTATAGTATCAATCTGATTTTGTAGATTTGCTGCTTGATTATCATCCAATTGATTTTTTAAATTCTGAAACCATGATTTAAAATCTGAATCAGCCTGCTCAAATATGCTTGTATACTGATCTACAATTCCATCCACATTGATGTTGTCAAATGGAGTAGACCAACCACAAACAGTTGAATCACTACGCATATCTGTAATATCCGCATCGGTAATTTGTGTTGCATTCATCTTCACAGATATGGTTGCAAGTTGAAGTTCAAACAAGATATCATTGCGAACAACCGTTGTGTCACTTGGTTTATAGTAAAGATATGTATCTCGAGCATTCTTATCCATACGTAAAACAACTGAATCTGTACGATTTTGCACTGATGAAGCAACATTAACTTGAATTGCAATATTTTCATCGTTTAAGTACGAGCCTCCTCCAATAACAGCAGAACCTCCCCCAACTTGAATATTCATACCGTTCTGTGCAGATCGAACACGCAATCCTTCTTTAAACGACATTACAACGCCTGTTTTAAGAAATGCTGCAAAAAATCTCATGAAATCTTCTGCATCATAAAGTCGGTCTCCGTTGACGTCATTCCACGGAAAACTATATTGTGTCATTTGTTTAATCTCCTTCTTATAATATCAAAGACAGTTGGGCTTTCTTTATCCCACAATGGAGACATATGATGCCCTGTCTCGTCCCATGTTTCGTCAATTCCCGCCAAGACAGATGTTTTTGTTACGTTGAAAAGTTTACTTGTAAAGCGCACACGATCACCCAATTGATAATCTTTGCCATATACAAATAGCTCCGTTTCTAAATCTATGTCGCCATTTAATGTCAAAACAGCTTCTTGTTCTGCCAGCTTAGAAATGCCTCGACTTGTTAATGCTGCTTTATACTGAGCATCTGTTAAAGTAATATCTTTACCATTACCGTCTTGTGTTTGCTTTTGGATATCTCTTGCATCAACATAAATTTCTTCTCGTTCTAAACCTGAAAGAGTATCATTCAATTTAACATTGATACGTGCTGTTCCTTCTCCTTCACCAAACACCCAAGCCATTGTGGCTTCATCAAAATTTGAGGACTCATAACTTTCTGAAAGTAAATTGTCAAATTCAACATTAAATTCAACAATGTCCGATAAATCACGACCCTTTACAATCTCCAGCTTATTGTGAGGTGTTTGTAAGTTTGTAGCTACTTCTTTAATACCAATATCATAAGTAGAGCAAAGATTATCCACTTCATCAGATACAACTCCATAAGAGTTTTGATAGTCAACATTTGTTGTTGAAAGTGCAGCTGGTGCTGCAATTGAAAGATATTGTATTTTGCGATTTGCTTGGCTTGGATTAACTACTTCATTGTTAAGGTGGTCATAAATAATTTGCTCTGGTTTCTTCGTCTGGTGATATATGCGGTATACAATACGTTTTAAGGCCTTCGCTCTTAAAGACTTCCCAGAAACAACTAAACTCCCTTTTGTGGAATCATCACAAGTTACACGATCAATATAGAAATAAACATTATTAATGTTTAGAATATTGTCTGCAGTATAAAGTGATGTAAGGATATTTCTCTTTTCTATTGATTCCTCATCATTGGAATAAATAACTTTCTGAACATCTTCAAGCAATATTTTTAAAGAAAACTGAGAATATGTATAATATCTCCAGTTCACAGTTAAAGAATCAAAAGTATCTATAATACCTGCGGATTCAAATGTAAATCCGCTTGTTCCTACACGTTTAAATACTTCAATATCCATAATTACACCCCAATTATCAATGGAGTGAAGGAGATAGTTGCAAGAATATTCTCCTCACCTATATCTGCTTGCACTACAAGATTGTTTGCTTCTATATTATCCAATCCAAAGAAAGATGAACCAGCCATACGAGTTCCCATTGCATTTGTTGCTTCTGGATCAGTATCATCTTGATACCAGGTTTTCTTTTTTCCATGAATTGTGGACAAATAAATCACTGTTCCAGCATCAAAAGTTCCTGTCCAACCAAAGAATTCTTGCGTGACTACATTGTATATTCGTGGATTAGTGACTTCAGCATTACATTGAATATTTAATTCAAACCCAACAACAAAGTCTCCTTTATTCAAAATTTTTACAATTTGCCCTGGTGAAATTGTTGCAAAAGCAAAATCAGGAGTAATTGATAATGGGAATTTAAGTTTATTATCATTTGTTGAGAGCGGTATTGATTTGTTTCTAACATTTTCATCACGCCACTCTGGATCTAAAGCTCTAAATTGCATGATAGATGATGAAGTTGAAGCACTACTATCTTTGCTACCTTCATATCCTTTTATAGCTTCAGCATCTATGCTGTATAAGTTTTCATCAATTCGAATAAATAAAGTTCCTGCAAGTTCTGGGTTAATAATTGCCATGACTTGATGTTCTTTATCTTTTAATGATTCAAAACTTTCTTCTTTGATTGCAAGACCTACAGACATATCCCGGTAAGCAAGTGAGCTGGAAGTTTTTCTTTGACCACTTTTACCAAATATTTTCTGTGAGCTTATTTCATTTTCGGGCGATCCAAAGCCTTCATAACTTGTCAGATAAAAAGGACCAAAACGGTCCATTTTTATTTCTTGATCTAAAGTATTTTTATAAGATATTTCCACATTCGGAAGTTTGGCCATAATCTTTCCTTTCTAAAAATCATATGCAGCTTGCTGCCATTGTAATTGTTGCTGACGAACAATTTCCCGTTCTGATGGTTTTTCACGAACAACAACAGTCATTGGTGCATGTATTTCAGTTTTGGCTTGTTCTTGCCCTGCTTGATCAATTGGAATACTTCCTACAACTTTCTGTGCTGCTACAATGTTAGCACCACTTCCAACATTGAATGTATCTTGCCAAACATCGTCTTGTAAAAGCCTTGTATCAATACCATCTGTAAATGCTGTTTGTACTTTTTGAGCCATTCCAGAAACATTTTTCTGCACGGCTTTAAAGTGTTCCATCAAGCTATCATTAAATCCACCCATGATAGCCTTACCTGCTGGAATAAGGATTTTTTTGTCATAAGAAATTGGTCCTTTGTTCTTCTTGATCCAGTCCGCAATTCCCCCTACAAAGTTCTTACCTGCTTCCCAAGCACTTTTCAATCCACCAATGAAACCATCGATAACCGCACGACCTGCTCCAATCAAGTCAATATTTCCTAGACTAGAAAATGCATTTCTAATGCCACTAATTATCCCTGATATACCTGATGCTGCTGCTGAAATTGCACCTCGCATTGCGTTAAACGCTCCAGATACAACTGATTTCATAGAGTTACCAGCTCCGCCCAATCCACTAAAGAATGAACGAATACTGTTCACAGTCGAACTGATAGCACCACCGACTGCAGAAACAACAGAGCGCATAGCATTCCATGCATTAGAAATAATATTTTTCAATGCATTTCCTGCAGAACCAAAGCTACTGAACACACTTTTAGCGGTATTAATAACAGAACCTATACTACCAACAACTGTTGAAATTATTGAACGTATGTTGGTCCATGCACTAGTAATTAATGCTTTGAGCGATGTTCCTGCAGCACCTAGATTTGCAAAAAATCCAATAGCCATACCTACCCATTGTGCAACTGTTGAAAGTACTGGTGCAAATTGCTTAAATACATTGACTACTACTTGTATGATTGGAGTTAAAAAACCAACAACAACACGAATCGTATCAAAGGTTGCAGACAGTGCAAGCAATGCTCCTTTAAGTACCCCACCAACAAAAGAACCTAAAACTTGTAGTGCTGGCATAAGAGCACCAGCTAATACAGTTGCAAGCGGTTGGATGGCGTTCCACATCTTGACAAATGAACTAATCAGAGTATCAAGTGCTGGACCAACAATAGCCATTACAGTTGCAAAACCATTTTGAAGTGCTGGCAGAATTGCAGTGATAAGTGATTGGATACCACTAAAATCAAGTTGAGTAAAGGCAGTTCCAATTTTAGATATTATTGGACCTATTGCACCAACAACAGTTGTCAAAAGTGTAGGTATTTGTTGGAATGCTGTTCCTAGGGAACTCATTACAGGAGTTAAGCTTGTAATTATATTACTGAATAACTTCGGAATGGTTGATAATGTACTTGCAAGAACATTTCCAAAGGGAGTTAGACTTGATATAACTCCTTTCATCATTGGACCAATACCAAGCCCTAATTTTTCTGAGAGTGCTTTTCCAGCTGCACTTGCTAAAGTACTCAGCGATCCAGGTAAGGCTTTAAATATATTCCCTACCATAGGGATAAAGTTATCAAACAAGAAAGTTGAGCTTGTTGTAACTAAAGCATTTAATGGGCCTTGTAAATCTCTACCCAGCGACATATTACCCAATACATTGGATAGTGCAGCTTTCATGGAATCAAATGACCCACTAAAAGTAGTTGCTGCTTCTTTTGCAGTTGTTCCTGTGATATCCATCTCAGTTTGGATAGCATGGATAGCTTCTGTAATGTCTGCAAAGTTTGAAATGTCATACTTTTGTCCAGTGAGCTTTTGCGCATCTGTCAAAAGACGTTGCATTTCTTCTTTTGTACCACCATAGCCCAGCTTCAAGTTATCAAGCATTGTATAGTTCTGTTTTGCAAAACCTTGATAGGCATTTTGGATATCTCCAATATTTGTACCCATCTTATTTGCGTTATCAGACATATCTACAATAGCTTGATTAGATAAATCAGCTGCTTTTTTAGTATCGCCATTCAATGATTTAATCATTGATGCTGAGAAACCTGTTACAGTTTCCATATAAGCATTTGCAGATAAACCTGCAGTTTTATAACCATCTGCAGCGTATTTTTTTACCTTATCCGCATTTTCTTTGAACAGCGTTTCAACACCACCGAGTGATTGTTGAAGATCAGCACCTTCAGACAATGAAGATGAAATTAATTTACCAAGTGCTACCCCTGTTGCAACAACACCTGCTATAGCTGCTACTTTTAATGCTGTACCAATTTTTAAACCTGCACTTCTACCCGCTGAATCAGCTTCTGGATCAAGTTGCTTCGAGATTGAACCAGATATACCTCGTGCAGATGGCATAATTTGTACAAAAGCTTGACCTAATTCTGTAGCCACTAGTTTTTACCTCCATTTCTAAAGAGTTGCTGACGATATTTTTCAAATTCCTCGCCAGAATTAAATTGAATTTTTCTTTTTGGTTTTTCTACTGGTTTATTAAGGATATCTACAATCATTTTTGGTTTATTTTTACCTTTTTGGCCATCCTTAGTCTTGAACCATAAAGAAATGTTCAATTTGTCTTGAATTCCTGCTAAAAGCATTGTTTCAAGTGGAACAGACTGATTAAACATCTTCATTTTGATTCTTGAGTTTTCTCTTAAACCTATAGAAAAAACAGCTATCTGTTGAGGTGATAGCTGTCTGTAATCGTAAATATGATAAGTTTCTGCAAGGTCACAAATTAGTGATTCCTCATCAAACTTTATCATTCTGGCGAGGAGGATTAGTTTTTTACTTTTTTATTTGAAAAAATTTCAAATACTGTTTCAGTGATTTTATCTGCTGGTACAAATCCTTCTTCGTCTCGTAAATAATTCTTTAAATTTTTTGCCTGTCGTTCTCCCAGCAATAAATTAAGAAGCTTACCCATTAATGCTGGATTTTCATCAACCTCATTAGCCATTTCAAGCAACTCAAAATTATTTAATCGGTTATCTGAGATTTCATAACGGAATCCTAATTTAGTAGTACCTTTTAACATTATTCTCCTCCTCCGGGGTTTGTAGCTGCATTTGGATCAATAGTGTAATCGTAATGTGTATTTCCTGTTGTATCAGGTAGCGCTGATAATGTTAGTTCAAAGCCGACTGCATCAGAATCAGTATAAGAAATGTCTCCAAGTTCTGAGACTTTACCATAAGGGATAACAATTCGTTTGAAAACTCCATCACGTAAAGTCATATCAATAACAACTGGATGTTCCAGCAACTCTTTTGAGTTTGCCTTCACTGTAATTCCTGTTTCTAGCGTTCCAGTTACATTATCATCACCATACACTTCTTTAAGGACATTAATATTTAATGCTTCAATCAATGTATAGCTAAATGTATCTTCTTTTTCGGTTTGCACTGTAGCAACAGTATCACCACCCCAAGCTTTGATACTATCAGATGATGGTGAATTTGAGTTTGTCAGTCCATCTTCTGAAACATATCCCAATGGTTTAAATGCTGCATCAAGAGCTGTTTTTGCATCGGTTGGTAATGTTGTGCCCTTAGGTGCTGAATAGATAGCACCATCAATTTTGGGCTTTGCAGTAGTTACATTTTCTACTTGTGCCATATTTCCTCCTAGTAATGATTAATATCAAAAACCGCTTGATAGCGGTATTCTTTTGTTTCTGTATCTGTGAAATTATAGTCACTATTTAGTGAGACACCGCTTATTTCATCAAGAATAACAAGCTGTTCTACAATTTCTTTTAGCTCTTCATTAAGTTTTGCGGCTTCATACATCGATGGTGCATAGCTTTGAAAAGCAAATGTTGATGCTGAAAGATAATTGAACTTACTACTTCCTGTTTTTTCAAACAGTACATAGCTATCTGGCATATCTTCCACCTTCTCCAAAAAAGACGATACAGTGAGATGTTCGTCAAGATATTTTTTTATAATAATCTCAATCATCTAACGTACCGCCTTTAAAATTGTATTGTTCTTTTTGTTGTCACGTTTTGCTTCATAAGTTTCCGCAAATACCATTGCATTTGCACGATTTTTACCTACATGAATATCTTGACCATATCCCGGCCCACAACGTTGTCTCACTGCTGAAGCCTTTGCTTCAAGGACTGCTTGCATTTCTGGAGATTTCATCAAGCTAGATACTCCACTATAATTAAGCTTAAAACCTTTTTTAGCCATAATATTCCACCGTCACTTTCTTATTCCATTGTAGTGGGATAAGTTCTTCAATACCTTCAAGCGGTTCCCCAAAAGTACGCCAAGTTTTTCCAAAAAACTGAACTTCTTTATTGGTCCAGTTATGAGAATCTCCTTTTGGAATTGCAAGAGTGTAGACTGCTTTTTTACCTGTCAGAGTTAATTGATTAACAATATCATCTGATGATGTCGGTGCAATCAACACATTTTCAATTTCAATTGGTTGGTCCTTATAAATTGGGGTCCCAAAAGGGTCTTTACCTGCTTCCACTTTATCAATAAGTGTTACAGTTACTCCTTTAAGATGGCCCATAAAAATCAATCACCCCATATCTTTGTTTTTTCAATCCAAGACGACTTAACTCAGAATTTTTGATAAAAAGGCCACCTCCTGGTACAAGATAAGAGCCTGAAAAAGAATAACCCAAAGCACTTTCTGTGGTTTGGGTCATTGGTTCTTGATCAGTCGATGTCATAAGTGTACGTGCAACAATGTCTACAGTGACAGACTTAACAACATTTTTAAAATATGGTGGTTTTTCTTCAATCATTCGATCAAGATTTTTACCAACTTTATCAGCTTCTTCACGTAATGAATCCGATACAATTGAAAGAAGCATTTTTGCACGTTCCACTTCTTCTGACTTTAATTGTCGCCATATTGTGTTAACATCATCAATTGTTGCAAAATCTGCCATAATATCACTTCCCTTGTGCAATCATGAGATCGTATAACACTTGTTTTTTGTCACGTGGGTTGTATTTCACTCCAAAAGCATCTAACTCCTGCATAATTTGCGCTTTTGTAATTTCTTCTGGAACATTGTCTGTAGTTTCTTCTGGTTCTTCAACTACAACTTCTTGTTCAACAGGTTCAGTTTCAACAGGTTTCGTATCTTCTTGTTCTTTTTGAACCTCTTCAACTTCAACTACCTTTTTAGTTTTTTCGACATGAGGTACCCAATCGCCGCCATTAATAATGCATGGCGTGTCAATAACAACTCCTGTTTTTTTGTTTTTATATTGCATCTTATTCACCTCCACCTGCTGCAGGTTTAACTACACGAGCAAAGCTTGCTGCATCCATAATTCCCCAACCAAGGTAAGTTTCTGAACGAAGATAAACTTGGTTATATCCCTTCAAATCTTGACCACTGTTATCTGGATCACCGTATTGAATAACTTCAAGTGGGATTTCTTTTGCATAACCCCATTTAAACATATTGGTAAAGTCGCCTAGAATAGCTAAGTCTGTTCCTCCAACACCTACTGTAGTGTTGATGTCAGCTTGTAAGCCATTGATTGATCCAGGATTTGCACCCCATGCAAGTTCTGGGAACAAGCGAATATTTGTATCTCCACCAGTACGCATTGCAGCTAAAGCAGAAGAAAATGCTGTATCCATTGCAAGACCAGTTACAGTACCTTCTGAACCTTGGATTAAAGCTACACCAGCTTCAATATTTGCATCTGGATTTGCAGCTGTGAAATCAACAGTTTGAGTGACTTTACTGTCAAAGTGGTTATTTCCAATAACTGTTGAAGCTGCTTTTGAACGAGGATTAATACCATGAAATGCCATGATATCAAGACCACGTGCAAGTTTCTTAGCATAACCATCATTAAATTCTTTCAAAATATCAATTTGTTCTTCTTCTGATGCATAAAGAAATTCATCAGAAACACGTGCACCATACTCAACCTTGATTGGTACAATGATATGCGGCTCAAGTGTAACACCACCATGTGATTTTTTACCATTTTCTGCAACGATATCGATATCAGAATCCATTGTAAATGTGAATTCTTTTTGGCCATTGAACGCTACTGGCTCTTGATTCGATAATACTGCAAGGGAACTTTTCCCTTTAACTTTGTTCACAAGGTCTTTTACCAACGTTGGTTCAAATAGACTACCTTTTGATAATACTGCCATAATTTTATTCTCCTTCAGTGTTTAAATTTTGAATTAGTGATTTATAAGCCCCATCTTTTCCTTCACCTAATGGTGGTTCAGATTGTTTTGGTGGAGCGGGAGGTGTGCTAGGTTTAATGAAGCTGCTGAAGCGTTCCGCATCAGCTTTTAGAGTTTCTTCATCATCCCCTGTCAAACGGTCTGCCAAATCCAGCGGCAGTCCAGCTTTTAGAGCAATTGATTGTTTAAGTTGTGCTGTTTTGTAAGTATCAATTTGTTTTTGATAATCAGCTTTTTCTTGTTCCCAATTTTTACTTGATTCACTTGTTTCTTCAATCGTTGTTTTAAAAGCAACGTTCTCAGCTTCAAGTTCCTTGTTACGTGTTTCAAGTTCTGCAATGCGTGCTTCATGCGTTTTATCAGCACGTGATAAACGTTCTTTGATAATTGCATCAAGCTCTTCTTGCGTTTCAATTGTTTTAAATTCTGACATAGTAGAATCCTTTCTCCTGCTTTCCCGGCAGTTCGGTAATTTTTGATACAAAAAATGACTTAAAAAGTCGCTTAGTATCTAATTTGTTGTTTTTTCTTGGCTTTGTTATTGCTACAAGCCCAGTGCGCTAACAAGGCGCTATCCATAAGACAGATATCCATATCATCAAATTGAGATTTATACCCAAATCCGCCACTACTACCAATATTCCGTTTTTCAGAATTGGTAGCTGATGCTGTCAATGATGGTTGATCAGCATGACAAAATGATTTTTGAAATATTCCTTGTTCCCAACGTGAATTTGCATTGATAATTTCTTTTACAGTAGGTAGAATAGGTGCTTTCAGCTTAAAATCTTTCATCTCAGCTGCTAATATTCCTTGACCGCTTTGACCATCAATAACAACTTTTTCAACATTTGCTTTTTTCAAGAAATTTATTATCCATTGATTCCCATTTCTTATAGACTGACAATCGATGGCTTCAATAAAAATTTTTCCTGATAGAGTTTTTACAGCAATGCTCATGGCAACATTTGCACCATCATTGCCATATTTAATCCCTACAAAAAGCTTTCCTTTGAGTACTGGCAATCGGTTTACTTTCAAAGCTTTCCATTCTCTTTCCGAAATAGCTGATTTTTGATTGTATTTTGGCCAATACCCTAAACGCTGCACATTATGATCAAGTTTATCTTCCCCTAATTCAGCTTCTATTTTACGCTCATTAAGGTGATAACCCATTGAGGGGTTAGAATGATACCAAGCTTCAATGTCATGAATATCTTTGATATCTTCAACTGACCACTCAGCCCATCCAGAATATTTAGATTTTCCCGCTAGTGTATTATCCCGGTAATGCGTGAAAACCGTACCACTTGAGACTGGAGTTGGTGGCGTACCACACATGATGGTCATAGGATTTGCACTGTCTGTAACAGTGTATTTCAAAGCAGATTCTTGCTCAGTTGTATATTCCTGAGCTTCATCAATTACTAAGATGTCGAATCCTTCACCAAGTCCACCACTAGATGTCCGTGTCCTAAATTGAATCACACCACCAGATTTAATAAGTTCCAGCCGCTCCTGCCCTTTAGCTTTGATTGACTTGAAATCTTCTCCTTCAACATACCCACTATCTTCAAGATATTTTTTTAATTTCTCATAAGAAGAGTGAGATGTGCTGATTCGGTGTGCCGTATGTAAGATACTTAATCCTTTTTCAAGTGCCCATAATTCAAGCATGTAAACAATTTCTGTTTTACCATTTCGTCGAGGTATGGAATAACCAAACTTTTGATGAGTCCATAGGCCATCTTCATCAACAGCCATAATATCTTTCAAAATATTGTGTTGCCACTCATAACATTTTCGTTTGGTTTTGGTATAAAGTTCAATTGCTTCAAGATACTTTGTTTCTGTATATGGAAGAATTACCGATTGAGTAGGATACTGATTGCCAAATCGTACTTCAGCAGTCATGTTTCTCCTCCTTCAATCAAATGCATGATAACCCTATCGCTGGGATAACTATTTCTTTTTCTTTAAATTTAAAGTCTTACGCTCATTAATCTTTGATAATTTATCAGGATCAATCCAATTTTTGGACCAAACATCCTGGCGCATTCGGTTCATATCTCTTGGATCATACTCGACTGTGCATCGGCATCGTTCATGTCTTTGATATACTTCGCTGGGTACATCTGGATAATTGTATGTTCCAGCTAAATTTCTACACCAATCACAAGCTCTACCTACTAATTTACGTATGATTTTAGGCTTTAAACCTGCTTTTGCTTGGAAATCAATATTTTTCTTAAGAGTATCATCAACAACACTTTGACTAAAAGTCACAATTGGTTCTTGTAAGAGCCAAAGAATCTTTTCAAAATCATCTTCACTGGAGATACGATTAACAATACTATCAATTCTATCTTGATTGAGTTCTGGATATTGAGCTTTTAAACGAAAACCAGCTAAACTATTGAGTTGTGTTTGAATGTCTGCTGTATAACCAGAAATTAAGTCAAAATTCTTTTGCAGTACTGCATTCAACAACCTGTCTGCAATGTTGAAATACATTTTCCCATCAGGTAAAACATTAACAGTGACATGCGTACCTAGTACATCAGATAAAATTTGCCCTATTTCAACACCGAATTCATTGGCTTGTATGTAGGTTGCTTTTTTATCCTTTAAAAGCTTGACTGAGTACTTTAATGTTTGACTATTTGCTGCTCTTTCATCAAAATCACTGTTTATTTTTTCTAAAAGGGAAGGTAAAATATCATCCATTGATTATCCCCCTTTAATACCTGTTAAATCACGTATTGTTTCTTTACTCATAAACTCAGGAATTGCTTGATTAAGTTTAATTGCTCCATCTCCAATCATGCTTAACATACTTGCGTCTGCTTCAAACAACGGTTCCCATTTTGGAATTGTTTTGTTAAATTGATAACGCTGATAAGCAAAATCATCACGCAAACATGCTGCTAAATATGCAACATTTAGGAATCCAGAGCCTAGGCTACGTTGTGCTTTTCTTCCTGCAAGCCGTAAATTTTCATGACTTGCTTTGATTGCTTCAACAGAGGATGGATTATCAGAAACAAAGCCCAAATCATCTAGTGTTAGACCCGTTTCACCAGCAAATCCTGCTGCGGCTGTTCTAAGCTGTTCTGTAAAAGGTGACATACTTGGTGTTGTGAATTGTCCAAGCGATGGTTTGTCGCCATCTTCATCTTTTGTGAATTGCAACATACTAGAAACCGTTGCTTTCCAACTTTCCATCGGTTCAGCATCATCACTTAATCCTGTGACATACTTTTGAGGAAATGAATAAAACTCTGCAGTAACATCCGCACGTTCAAGTGTACGCTTTGCATTACTTTGCCAATACATTCCTGAACGTGTAATACGAGAACGGCCAAACGGTCTAACAGCATCAGGCCTGTGCAATATAGGAACTAAAAGTGGATGCTGCGTAACATTTGGAATAGAAAAGTTAGATCGTTGGTCTTTATAATAATAATCTGTACGATCTGGCAAGAAGTGAGCTTCTAAAACCGCATTTTTGTTTTCATCTCGTTCTAGTACAGCATATCCTTCCGTTAACAAGCCAGTTATTGGATCAATAATCCCTGTTGCATTCGTTGCTTCAATAACTTGCAGCTTAACATCGTCATTCTCCCCTTTTGAAATGTAAACAAAGCTACACGATGCAATGAGTGATGATAAAATTGCACTATCAAAGAACACATCAGGATTATTTTCTGCAAAAATATCATTTACTCCAAAATCATCATTTTCAAATTCACGAAAAACAAGACGATCTGCAAGACTGTCTACACCCTTTGCACACCATCCTAAAATGGCACGATATTGTGCACTGAGTTCTACTGGAATTGTAATTCCTTTTGCTCTATCAACATGCTTCATTGCATACTGTTCATAACGCATGGTTGCTCTTCGTTTTCGTGTTGAAAGCTTATATCTGAGGTATCCAATACCTTTTTCTGTCAATCTTCTCACCTCTTTTCAAATGTCGCATGAGAAAAAATGTACAGTGACGGCGTGAAGTACGAGCCGACCCAGGGGGAGGGTGCTATGCCCCCCTATTTACTTTCTCTTGCGTTTAAAATTATTTTTAATATAGTTATTCATAAATAAATTAAGATACATAAGAAGACCAATCACGGCTCTGTGGCAGGTTGCGGTTACCAAGCACTTTAGGTTCTTCTTGTTTATTCTTGAATAACTTGTCAGACTTCTGACGGTTACAAGTCCAATGAGCGAGCTGTAAGTTCTCAATCGCAGAAGGATGTCCACCTTTATTAATAGGAATGATATGGTCAACAACTGGACTCATTGGATCAGGTGCTTTAAGTCTCTTATCAATCTGCTTACCACAGATACCACAAGTGTTCTGTGTCTTTAATAGAACCTTACGGTTCTTATCAAATGCTACACGATGTGCGCCAGACCTGTCAGCTCTAAGTGCCATGTCCTCTCCTTCAATATCTAAATACAAAAAGCCGATAGCTTTTGCTACCGACTTATTGTTGAACAACATTAGCACTCTTTGTTCACCGTGACTAATATTATTTGTGTTCTGCTCAGTTGTTCATAATACTATTATCTCATTAAAAACATAGGTTGTTGTGTCATCTTTGTGTCGCTATTGTGTCACGTTTTTAGACTTTGAAACCCGACCAACGAATAATAGTTTCTTTTAATTCCTTATAGTTTCGATAGATGGTGCTTCTACTCATATGATACTTCTCTTCTAGCTTCCACTGAGGTAAATCATTACACCATCTTGCCTCACAAATTTGTCTCGCATTATCAAAGTTAGAACAGTTAATCCATGTTTCTATTTGATATTTCTCATGCTTCAAACTTAGTATCAGCTTATCTTCTTCAATCTTTTCTTCAAGTAATACTTTCCTTATCTGTTCTGACTCTCCGTTAAAGGCCGTACGTATTCCCATATTGTCTACTCTTGATTTATAAGTAAGTTGTTCTATCCTTGCTTCAATTCGTTTATCAAGATGTCCCTTAACATAATCTCGAATCAGTTTATCTAATCTGTCTATCTTTGGCATGTACAACTCCTCTCAGTATGGTATAATATAGACAGATAAATCTCATGCCTAAGCCCGTACCCGCGGGCTCTTTTTATTGATTTTCTAATCTTTTCATTCTCAAATAGTTTGAACACTGGGTTTGAGATATGCCAAGAGCGGTACTCATGTCTTTTATTGATTTATATTTAACTCCATTGAATTCAACATTTTGGTTCTTGATTCTTCTAACAGTAAATTTTCCATTTTTATAACCCTCAATTTCTGCTTTTTTCCAAAGTGGAGTGCTTCCTATTTTTAAGGGAGTAATATATTTTTTCAAAAGTTTAGTAACTGCATTTGATGGAAAATTATAACCAAGCATTTCTTTCACTTGTTGATTAGTAATATACTCTATTCCATCAATTTCTATTTTCATTTCACTACCTCTTCCTATTTTAAAACCCAAGAACCCATTTAACTATACTGAATATAATTGCAATGAATAGTACCATAAATCCTGCTACTACGATACCAACCATTGTGTTTTCAATAAACTTATTCATTTTAATACCTCATTTTCTGTTTCATTCAATTCTCTCGCGGTTTTTAAGCCATTGTAAAACTTGATTGTTGCTTCAACCTCATCTACAGTTAATCCTCGAAGTTCAACTACTTGAGTTTTATTGGTAGAAAAAAGAACGCTTTTTTCTTCTGTTTTAAAAAATATTTCCATTTTATTCTCCTTTAACTATGGTAAATATATAATATAATCGGAAGTGGCTTTATAAGCTGTACTCCCTTGTAATCACTGTCTTTATAAGGCTTTTTTTATTTTGGTTAAAACGGGTTTCTTTATTACAATTTTGTAAGAGTTATCTCCTATCTTGGAAAGTATAATAGACTTATAGAAAGTAGGTGAATATGAAAAATACATATAAAACTTTTTGGAAAAAGTATTCCGACTTTAAAGATGAATGTAATATAGGTGATTTTTGGAAAATCATACTTACCCACTTTATCGTCTATACGGCTCTATTTATTACTCTGATAATCGGTGTTGGAATTCGTCATAGTAATGGCACAGGAATGACAGATGATATCCTTGTGATGGGAAGCATATATTTAACAGCTCTATATTTTTTGTTAACCCTCCTACCTACACTTACAATCACAATCAGAAGACTGAATAATGCTGGACTTCATTGGGGAACTCTATTTCTTTTCCTCATACCATATGCAGGCCCATTTATACTTGCTTATTGCCTAACTCTTCCAGACAAAGAAACTCGAATGAGTTATAGCTTTCGATAATTGTTTTATGCGCTAGCCTTCTGGCTAGTTTTTTATTTTACCTCCACAAGCTCCACACCGAGTGCCTTGCCTGCGAGATAGGCTGATAAGATATTGGCACGTTCCGTAGCAACCTCATCATACTCACCATAATTTGTCACCCAAAACCGCAACTCTTCATTAGCAAAACCAAACTCTGTTGTCGAAAATCCAAATCTTAAAACATCATCACCTTGATTAAATTCTTTATCAGCAAGCTCCGCAATCTTCTTCGGTATGCTGAGTTCGGGTTGTTCTTTTAATTCGTCATTATATTTAAACCAAATTCGCTCAGGACTCATGTGTCCTCCTGTAATTTGTATAAATTCAGCATTTGGATGTTCATTTTGAAATAGTTCCATTTGTTCTTCGTAGTCACTATCACTGACATAAAAGTCTTTAAATTTAATCATTCTTCACTCCACCAATTCTTCTACCAAGCAATTGAGGGCTTCAGCGACATATTTCCAGTTAGGATTTTCTACATTCCTCATGCCGTTTATCTCGCTTTTTTCCAATAATTCCACCGTATTAGCAACCGTACATTCAAAATTCTCCAGTGAGTTGTAATAGCTATTAAGTTCCACAATTTGAATCATTAAAGCATTCATCGCTAACTGTTCAATAGTCATATCTGCTTTCTCACGCATGATTTGCAGCTTTGTTTTTGTCATTTCAATCCAATCTAACCGCAGTCTTGCGATTTCCTTTATCTCGCTTATGGCTAGTCGGTGTAGCCCACCATTTAATAGTTTTGGGAGTTACACCAAAGCGTTCTGCAAGTTCTTCAGCTGTACCTTCATCAAGGAATTCTTCCCCTTTATAAACTGCAAATGTCATTCTTCCACCTCAATTTTTTCATAGCACCTCCTACAAAGTAATTCATGATCCACTGTTGCCATTGCTGTATTTTCATGGCAAATTTCGCATTTAGTCAACTTTTTATGAGTTGTTGCTGATGATCCCCAAAGCTTGGTGAGTTGTTCTAATACTTCTGTAGCTTTATCCCCTTGTTTTTCATAATATCGACGTGCTTTGTCTGCTCGAATTGCACACCATGTGTAAGACACAATTGATACAGTTAGAATTAAAAATAATGTTACTATTTCTTTTATCATTTCTCCCCTTCCTTATACGCTTGTATTTCGCTCTCTCGTACGTTTTGAATGTACAAGGCACAATCTATCCAAAACATATTTAAGTAGCGAAATTAGCATGATTTTTTAGCTTCCTGAGTTATCTAACTCAGTTATTTCTATTTCAATTTTGTTTTTGTTTCCATAAAATTTTCTTGCACAGAGAACTACTATTTGGCTGTCGTCGGCGTAGTATCCAAATTTAGTCATATAATCTTGCAGATTCTTCATGAGATTATCTAAATCGGGTCTCGTTTGTTTATACTCGCCCCACAGCTTCTTCTGTTTGATTGCATATGTGAAAACAACATCTAGAATAAGCGGTGTACCCTTTGGAAAAGGCTGTTTGGGTGCTGCTTTTTTTAATGCACCTTGTAACTCATAGTTTTGAGTCCCTTTTCGGTTATAAAATACAGGATCACCGTTTTTATAAGAAACACCTTTCTGCTGTGCCGTTGTTGGCATCTTATGCAGCTCGAAAGAAAATTTCATTTTCCAAGTCTCGCAATCTGCTTATGAAAATCTTTGTGAAAATACTTAGTTTCTTTGTTATTTTCTCTAGCTCTTTTCATGGCGGCTATCTCTTCCTTAGAAACTCTGTCCTGTACTAATTTTTCTGCTTTTGTTGGTCTCGACATTTTTATCGCTCCTTTCCAATACTAGACATTTGCATTATTTGAGCGTTATCAAATCTGAATTTAAGACGTCTCGGAAGTTGTTCTAAACGATTATCACTTTCAGGGATCGTCAAAATCATAATTGAGCAGCCATCTTTTACGCTAAATAATACATTTAGTGCTTTTTCAGCATCTTTGTTTACAAAATCAGCTAAAGAGTCAAATATTAATAAATCAGCTTGCTCAATTTCATGAACTTGTTTCATGTATTTATCACGTGCCTCATCTCCAGAAGCTCGGTTTTTAGCTAGTTCAACATGCTTTCTCACATTAAGATGTTTAACTTTTTTCTGAGTGCCAACTTTTTTCACGATCCACTCGACCATTTTGTCTGTGTTCACTACACTCAATTCATCCGAAAAGTCATATTTAACAATGATGTCTTTATTTAAATCGATATGTTTTTTCGCTTTAAATTCAGATATATAATCTTTTACTGACTTAACCGTTTTATTATGGATACCTTCAGCATTACACATTGGGCAAACTCTTACTAAATAAGGATAAGGCTCACCAATTACTTTCCCATTACTATCTTTTGGATAAGACATAACAGGACGCTTTGAACCAATAATGTCACAACCGTGAGTCTCACAGACCCCTAGTTCCCCGCCTTCTATAAAGTTTCTTGACATTTCTTTATGAGTAACTGCCCATTTTTCATTATCATCGTAAAATTGTTCTGTCAAATCATTCCTCCCAATGTTCCCTGAACAGTTTTAGGAGCTTCTTGATAATCCATAAACATCATATTTGATAAAAAATTTGCAGAATTCACACTGTATTGACCTTTTGTATCTTCTGGTTTTTCATTCTTGTACCACTCAATGTAGTTTTTAGCTCCAATAACTGCTTGTTCTTGCTGGAATGACGGTAGTTTCAAAAATTCAACTTGTGTTATTGCTTTTTTAGATAGATTTTTACTTGAGAAATTGATAAATAAATTAAGAAACTCTGCAAGAAGAGAACTTGGTTCTTTTTCTCTGTTCTCTATATCTATATCTATATCTATCTTTAACTCTTTCTCTAACTCTATCTCTGTCTCTGGTGTAATTTTCTCGGAGATTTCTCCAAGATTTCCTGTTAGATTTCTAACAGCTTTTTTCTCTTTCGCAATTCTAGCTTGATATTCTCGCTGTCTATCTGCTTCAGTTGTAGTTTTTCCTATAAAGTTTTGAATATCAAGCATATAAATTGCTCCATTATCCATGATCTCAACAAGCCCTAGATCTATGAAAGCTTTAAGAGCCTTTTCCACTACTCCTACTGGATGTCTAACAATAGTTGATAGCATTTGCGGGTTAAACGGGATGCGGTCATTAAACATCAAGCGTCCCTCATACTTCAAACTACGAAGATACAATTTCAGCAGTATATTGCTATAAATTATTCCATCTCCATTGTCCATATTTTCTAAAATAATCATCTCATCAGAATCAAAGAAATTTTCCTTTAGTCTCATGTAATAATATTTTTTATTATCAGCCATTACTCAGCCTCTATTTCTAATGAATAACGTTTGTAAGTAGTGGAATCCCCATATCTATTTTTCTTCGTGATAGGTTCTTTTTTGAAAACATAACCTTCATCTTGCAACAGACAAATTTTCTTTGGCGAATCAAGAATTCCAAGCTCTGTAAAACATTCTGCACTTGTAATTGATCCAAATTCCTTTATATAATTTAATACCCTGTCTTGGTGTCTTAATTTTTTATTCATATTAATTCTCCATAAACAATAGGTTAGCGCTGGGTCTCCCTGAGTACATAGCGCCCGACTTACATGTCCTTCCCGCACAAAGCCTATTGTGTGATGCTGATCCATTTGATATTCAGATAAAACTATGACTTTCTAACGTGTTTCAATGACAAAATACGATTTTCTATTATTTCCATCTTATTGCTGAACAAATGAATCCACGCTGCTTTTAACGTGATTCCGAGCACGTATTTTTATTTAATTTCCTTGAAATCAATAGCTTTAAATTCTCCAAAACCATTTGCCACCATACATCGTTTCCATCGTTCTTTATCTTCTAGGCTTTCAAACTCTATTTCAATTGTGACTCGATAGCGTTTTTTTGGTTCTTCAGATTTACTTGGTGTTTCAACTTCTTTAGGTATAACTTGTTCTGATGGAGCTTCTTCTTGTACCTGTTTCTGTTCATCTTGTCCATTGAAATCTTTCTCAAGTTGCTGATTGACCAACTCTTGCCGTTTTTGTTCCTCGACTTTGTGTTGAGCTTCTTCGGCTTCTTTACGAGACTTATCTTTTGCAATATCTTCATTCATTATTTCGAGGATTTCAGATACTTCTTTTCCATCGTCATACATTCGAATATAAGGAGTGTCACTGATTCCGCTCATGAATGCAAAGTTTGAAATGTTTTTCTTGTTCTTTTTAATTTCCTCTTGCTTAAGTCGTTCTTGTTCAACAGCATAGCTCATGCTATCTTGTAAAGTTTTCTTTGGTTTGTAATCATTGAAATTCGATGTTTTTGCCCAATCTTCAACCATCACTTCAAAAATTCTTGAATCAAGTTCTAAATTTTTTGTTAATTCAAGTAACTCGACACGTACTATCTCCTTACGTTCCTCTTTCTGTTTGAATTCAACTTCCTTTACACCATCATCAATTTGGCTAATAGCTTTATCAAGAACTGCAACAGCTTTTTTAAACCATGTTTCAAACTCAGTTAGTGGTTTGTTATATTCCTTTTTGATTCGGATTTTTTCATCATTTAATGATTTATAAAGTTTACGTAATTCCGCTCTCGTTCCCTTATCGTCTTTGAGAGTTTCTGCAGTAACTACACGATTTGAATTTGCTTCAGCAATACTATTAATCTGTTTTTCAAATTTTTCACGATCAAGAACTTCAATTTTTGCAGGTTCAAATGCTACACTAATTTCACTCATTTAAAAATCCTCCGCAGTCACTTCTTTATCTATCACTTCGCCTTCTAGGACTTCTTGTGCTTCATTCTGAGCATCTTTTTCTATTTCTTTAGCAGCCATCTCTGCTTTCTTTTGCTCTAAATATTTCTCTTTATCAAAAGATTGCATTTCTTCCTCAGTTGGTTCATGTACACCATTTACTTCACGAGGTTGTTTTTGTTCGAAAACTTTCCCGCCATCTTCTTCCGTATACATTCCGTTCAGATTCTCTGGAAAAGCCTCACGTAATGCATTAACTATCGCTGTTTTTCGAATCATGTTGTTAGGCATTGATTTCCATGTGCTTTGTGATTTCCCAAATTCATCTAACGATATAAACACTTCTGTGGGAATATCCCTGTCCCTGCGATACACTCTGGCCCAACCACCAACCAACTTGTCACTTGATAGCTTAATTGCACCTTTTAATTCATGTAGCTGTCCCTCACGTTCAACAACAATTCCAGCTTCAAAACCTGCATAAGCTGGATGCGATTCAGCTCGTTTCATGAAGGCTTCTTTTGATGTAATAATCTGAGCTGGACTAGTTCCATATTTGACTAAATAAACATCTTTTGTCCAAGGGTTTAATTTTTGTGCTCGTGCCAAACTCATGAAAAACATGATTTCTTGGCTAGTTACTTTTGGATTATCAGTCAGATAAGCACGGACAATTTCTGGGCTGAGTTTTATCTTTTCTCCAGAAACTTCAAATTCAATTGTGCTCGTACTTTTCTTCTCTGCTACTTCATTTTCCATTTTTTATTTTCTCCTCTTGTGTTATACTAAGAGTAGAAACTTCTCAAAAATTTCTACTCAGCTCACTCTGCAAAGTGAGCTTTTTTTATTTTTCTCTGACTCATTAATATCAACTTCCAGAGCATCTGCTATTTTGCATACCGTTTCAAATGAAGGATTATCTGTCTGTTTCAACTTCATTTGTGAAAAATACTGTTTTGATATTCCTGTCATTTTTGACAATCGATAAGTAGATATATTTTTCTCTTGCATTATTTTTTCTATTTTCTTCCACATACTATATGTTGTATTGACCTTTCTAGTCTTTTCTTTTTTGACACTATATATTGTGATAATCACTTGACCAAATATAGTGATTTTTGTTACAATATACTTATGAATGACAAGCCGTGGTTGGTAAGTTTATTCATAAATTCAAACAGAAAGCTGGTACCTAATGATGGGCCAATACCAAATTACACATGTCCGGGTTTCGGACGATAATGCAACTTCTGTAGAGAAGATTACTCACGTTCAACTTAACGATGGAACTCCGTTCACAGTTTCTCAAATCGTTAATTTTATTGATAAAGGTCATGATTTTTTCTACACTCATGGTTACTTTCTTAGTAAGGCTCTTGTTGAAGCTGTTCACCCAACTAATCGTGATCCGTATATCCGTACTAAGGCAAATTCAACAACTAATGATAATTTACTTAATCTACCAAGGTTCTAAGAGCACACCCATTACTTTTGTGATGGGTTTTTATTTTTCGATCTTAGAACGGTTTTCAGATATTGGTTCATCAACTTCATACATAAAAGTAACCAATTGATTAACTTTTCCTTTAGTTTTACTTGATTCATTGCTCAGTGCGTATTCACCTGGAGTAACTTCCCCACTCAATGTACGTGCTAAAATTTCTACAAGTTTTTCTTCAAATGTTTTTGATTTCATATTTTTCTCCTCTCCTCCTAGTTGCTGCTAGGGGCTTTTTATTTTGTCATGTAGCGAAGATAATCGCTTAATGTGTAGAATATACGAGGAAATCGAACTCCCCATATTTCCCATTTAATTTCTTTACCTTGATCGTCTAAAATAGCTGTGACTATGCTGTCATTACTAGCTACAAACTGTGTGGCAATTAGCATTTTTTTCTCCTGTAGTATGTTTTTATTGTTCTCCCTTGGTATAATGACAGTGAGCTGATGTTTACGGTATCAGCTTAATATTATAGAAAGGAGAATTATATTTTGAAAAAATATTTAGTATCATTTGAACATAGTAATGAAACTAATAATCAGTTACATGTTCAATTACGATCTAAACTCGAAAATTTATCGCATAACTCTTGGATTCAATTGTTTCCTAATTCAGTTGTTATCAAAACCAATGTAAAATCTATAGATGACTTATATTCTGAGCTTTTACCAGAGGCTGAACAATTGCGACTATTTATTGCTGAATTTGTTGATATAAAAACAAATGAACCAAGAGCACATTTGATGCTTGACAAGTATGATTACTAATCAGAACATCTTTTAGCATAATCTTCATACAAGGCAATGAAGTGTTCTTTAGAAACAGGAGGATATTTGAAGCTCATACCTTCAAATGGGTTATCTGTTTCTTTTTTTATTTGTGTTGCTACCTTAGTTACTTCTTTTTCCATCTTATTTCCTAATTTCTGTTCTTAAGCTGGTTCAAATTCAAAACATATTTGTGAGTTTAACGAACGAATTTCCAATGTTGTGTTGAAGGCTGGTTGCCACATTTCAAGATACTCTAATGCTTCATCATAGCGACTAAGTGGAATATCACTATATTTCACAACATCAAATCGATTATTCAAATCTTTGTAGAACTCACGGAAAACTTTACTACCGATTCTCTTATGTGCATTTGAAGCTTTACCACCTGTAAACATATAAACTTTACTTGCAACTTTCTTCTGCAAAACTTTCGCTTTATTTGAAGGAAGTCCGAAACGATTAGTTAAATCAGCAACTTGGTCTTTAACTTCTACCAGCTCTTCTTTTACACTTCCATAGCCAGTTGCGATAGCTGCAATTTGTTGGTCTAATGTGAGCGGAACTTGTTGTTGCTGTTTGTATTCTTTTTCAACTTGAATAAAGTACTGACGAGCTTCTTTGCCTTTTGCCGTACGCTGGATCATAGAAATTTCTTTTGCCATGTCAAGTTTTAGGGCGTGGTCAGTATATTCGGTTTGATTACCTTGAGCTGTTGCTCTTTTTTGAGCGATAGCTACAAAGTCAATATTTTCAACAAAACCATATTTAAGCATGCGAGGGAACCAATCTTTATAAGCAGTTCCTACTTCTAAAAATTCGTGTAGTTCACGACCGCTTACTACCGATTCGTTGTTTTCGTTTTGTGTGATGTTAATTAATTGATTCATTCTTATGAATTCCTTTCTTTATTTTATTTACCAATATAATTTTTTAAATCATTTTTGATAAATTCTTTAGCTTTATCGGCAATAAACCACCAGTGATTACCTTTACCTAAGCCGTAATAAGCCCAACCGTTATCATTTCTTGATATATCAATAATATTTCTAACTTCTGGCTTTAATAAAATTTTAGTCATTGTGACAGAATTCCATCCTGCATATCTACAAAATTCTTGCATTGAGTTCCAAGTAATCTCTTTTGATTTTTTTAATTCCTGATACTCAACTTTATCTACTAGAATCTTATCTTCGGGAATTATTAATGTCACTTGTGCTGATAACATTTGTTGTTCCATTGACGTAGCCTCTTAAACTTCTAAATCATAAATAAAAACAATATCAGCTAAAATAACCAACGCTGCTTTACCATTCTCCTTACCACTCATAACATTTGACATACGACTAGCAGGAATTTTAGAATCTGCTTTCTCTGAAGCGATACTTGCTAGAAAAGCATTAGTGTATCCTTTCTTCTTTTTCAACTCCTCTACAGCTTTACGATAGCGTTCAAATTTTTCTTGTGTCATAATTCTCCTCCTTTTTCATAAAATAAAGTTTTTATAAAGAAAGTTTATATTATTATCTATTTTTTCTTGACATATTTGTACAAATATCATACAATAAAAGCATAGTTAAAGAGCCTATAAAACACTATATAGAACTTGCTTGGCAGCGTTGTTAATTTAGTATTTATTTAGGGTTTCTTTATTAAAAATATAACTTATCTTTACAAGAACTATTGTATAATATATGTACACACTTGTCAAGTGTTTTGTGTACTTTTTTCATACATTTTTTCTTGTGCTATCTGAAAGGTTGCTACAAGTGGATTTATACGAAAAAATAAAAGAGCTAGCAGCTCAAAAAAACATATCAATTCGACAGCTTGAAGAAAAAACTGGAATTGCAAACGGTACAATTCGCCGATGGAATAAAACTAACCCTTCTACAGCTGCGATCGCTAAGGTTGCAAAATTTTTCAATGTATCGGTTGATTATCTCCTAGGATTGGATGATAATAAAAGTAAAAATGAACCTGTAGACCTTGCTGATTTAGTAGATGAAAGCAAAGTTGATTGGGACGAATGGGTTTCTTTTGACGGGAAACCACTAACTGATGAAGTTAAAACAGCATTAAAACTTATTTTAGGTAAACGTCTTGAAGACTAATCGGGGGCTCTATGAACGAACAGGAACTAATAGAGCGTATAATACTTGAAATAGAAAAATATGGAATTGAAGTTATCGGGGACAGCTCTTTTCCTTTAGACGCTGTAACAAACAATAGAAAAAAGATAACGATATTTAATCCCACTACTGCTAAAGCTTTCAAACTCTGTCATGAATTAATGCATATTAAACATAATGATAGTCATCGCCATGGAGAGTGCGACACCACAAGCTCACAGGAGAAGAGGACAAATAGAGAAGCTATTATCTACTTATGGAGCTTATTTGAGTCTGAGGGAGGGAACTTTAACTACTTCTCTCTATTTATTGATATAACAGGATGTCCATATGACTATACGTATTCACTAGTAAATGCAATTTATAAAAAACAATTCGCTGTTTGAAATTTCTTCAGTGATTATTTGATCGTTTAACTAAATATTTATACACTATAGATAAAATACGTGCGCTAATCACGGAAAAAGGGTAAGGAGAAATTTTATGAATCATAGTACACCTAAGGCAAAAAAACCAATTTACAAACGCATTTGGTTTTGGCTACTTATCGTTATCGTTGTTATTGGAATAAACGGCGCCATGAATGGTAATTCAGATGATAAGAATTCTAGCAGTACTTCTACTTCATCAGAACAAAAAAAATCTGATACACAAACAGAAACTACAAATTCTAGTAGCGAAACCGAACAACCTACTAAAACTTCAACCTCTACTTCAGCTGAAAAAAATACGTTAACTGAAGAGGAGCAAGATCAAAAAATTCTTGATGAATATTCTCAAAAAATAATTGAAGCTACACCTGGTTTAGTAAACGAATATAATACTGAGGCAGCTTCTAATACAGCTGGTCTCGAAGGATTAGCCGAACTCTCAAATAAAAAAGTTGAAAAACTTGCTGAAATATCGAATGATGGTGTAAGCAAAATGGCTGAAGTGATGTTAACAACTGGTAGCGGAACTCAGGATACTTACACTAGTTACGCGAAAAAACTAACTGATGTATATATGGCAGAAGCAAAAAAGATTACAGATGCCTACATGGAATCTGCAAGATAATATTTTAATAAGCATTATTCCTAGCGAATAAAAAAATCCGTCCTAAACTTTGGCGAGTCGCAGGACGGAATGATATAAAAAGTATTAGAAATAACACGAATTTCGTGAAGTTTTCTTGTACTCTATTTTACAGGAAAAAGGAGTAAAAATCAATTATGGCCAGGTACGTTAAACGAGGAAAAGTATGGCAATATGAAATATCATACAAAGATAATTATGGTACATTCAATAAAATAAGGAAATCTGGTTTTAAGACCAAAGGTGAAGCGATAGCCGAAGCTGGAGATATTGAATCGAGATTAAAACAAGGTTTTAAAGTTAACACAAAAAATAAGTCATTAGTAACTGCATTCACTGAATGGATCAAGGTTTTTAAAAAAGGTAAAATACAGGATTCCACATATGGAACTTATTTATCAACTTTAGCATATTTAAACAAATATTTACCAAATGCTACAGTAAAAAACATTGATAGAATTTCATATCAATATGCGATTAACGAAATGGGAAAAGAATTATCAAGCGGAACAATAAAAAACTTTAACCGTCAAATTCGCTCATGCATAAAGTTTCTAGTATCTGAAGGAGTAATTCAATATGATTTCACTCAAGGAGTTGCGATGAAAGGGAGAGGTAAGGATACAGGCAATTGGGTAAAATATTTGGATTTTGATGAATTTGAAAAACTTGTTAGTACTCTCCAAAAAGAAATGAGTCCAATAAATGTATTTTCCATTATGTGTTATATTGGCGCAATGACAGGAATGAGGTACAGCGAAGTAGCTGGCTTGACTTGGGACAATATAGATTTCACCAACAACAAAATAAAAGTAGATAAAGCTTGGAGAAACGATAAAAAAGATTTTGGGCCCACAAAAAATAAAAGTTCTGTTAGAGAAATTACTATAGACGGAACTTTTAAAATGTTATTATATAGATATAAAAATAGACAAAACAAAGTATTTAGTGAACTCGAGGTTACTAATCCACTCAACCTAGTCTGTTGGCATCCCAAAAGAGGAATTATAGAAAATGCCGTCGTTAATAAAGAACTTGCGCAAATTTGTCAAAGGGCTGGGCTAGAAAATAGAATAACAACACACGGATTAAGGCACACACATGCTTCCGTTTTAATTTATAAATCAGTAAATATTATGACTATTTCTAAAAGGCTTGGGCATGCTAATATTTCCATAACACTTGATACATATTCACATATAATCAAGGAACTTGAAAAAGCGGAAGACAAAAAAGTTATTGATATTTTTAGCAAAATAAATAGAAAAAAATAATTTGGCACAAATTTGGCACAATGAAATTAAAAACAGCTCAACCACAAAGGCTAGAGCTGTTTTTATTTATTCATCTTAAACTGAAGATAGAGATCATTATATACCCCCGTCCAATATGGGCTCAGGTTAACATAGGCTTCATCTTCTTTGATTAATGCTTCGTCAGGATAGTAAGATTTGTCTTCACGAACTTCTGCAGGCAAGAGCGCTTCAGCTTTCACGTTAGGTGTTGAATAGCCTACGTATTCAGCATTGGACGCTGCATTTTCTGGTTCTTGCATGAAGTTGATAAAGGCATAGGCCGCTTTAGTATTTTTACTGGTTTTTGGGATAGCCAAGTTATCATACCAAATGTTTGTTCGGGCAGGGACCACATAGTGCAAATGTTCATTGCTTGAAGTCATTTCTGAAGCTTGTCCACTATAAACGACAGACAGCGGAGTTTCGTTATTAATCATGTAACTCATGATTTCGTCACCGAGAATGGCTTTAACATTGGGTGTAAGCTGTAGGAGCTTGTCATAAGCACGATCAATCTCTGACTGGTTGGTCGTATTCACAGAGCTTCCTGTAGCGATTAAGCCCATCCCCATCACATCTCGACTACTATCTGTGAGGAGGATCGAATTTTTGTAATCTTTAGACCAAAGGTCTTCCCATTTTGTGGGTGGATGGGTGATATATTTATCATTATATACAATCCCTAAAGTCCCCCAGAAATAAGGTACGGAATAAGTATTTTTAGGGTCAAATGCCGCATCCAAGAGCTTCGGATTATCATACTCAAGGTTTTTAATCTTGGTGTGGTCTAAAGGAAGCAAAAGATTTTCTTTGGCCATTTTTTGCACCATGTATTCGCTGGGCACGACAATATCGTAAGCCGTCCCGCCTTGTTTAACTTTAGAATACATGGCTTCATTGGAGTCAAATGTCACGTAATTTACCTTATAACCGGTCTCTTTTTCAAACTTCTTGAGAAGCTGCGGATCGATATATTCGCCCCAGTTAAAAATCGTCAAACTATTGGTAGATGTTGAAACACCTGTTGCGGCGGACATTCGCCACGCTGTAACGCCAAGAAGGGCAGTAATTGCTAAAATCCCTGTCAAAAAATAGATTAATTTTTTCAAGATAACTGTCCTTTCTTAAGTAATATTTGGTGTTTTTCCGGCAGTATCTGATTCTCTCATGATTATATAATACCCTATAACCAGTAAAATTGAGAAGAGAAATACAATTGCAGATAGCGCATTGATCTCAAGGGAGATGCCTGCACGCGCGCGTGAATAAATCTCAACAGACATTGTCGTAAAGTCATTTCCTGTGACAAAGAAGGTAACGGCAAAGTCATCTAAAGAATAAGTGAAGGCCATAAAGAAACCAGCAATGACACCAGGCGTCAAATAGGGCAGAATCACTTCCCTCAGTGCTTGAGTCTGCGTTGCTCCCAAATCATAGGCGGCTTCCACTAAAGATTTGTCCATCTCTTGATAAAGTGGCAACACCATCAAGACAACAATCGGAATAGAAAAAGCGATGTGGCTCAACAAAACGGAAGCAAAGCCAAGTTTCATTCCTACTAAAGTAAAGAGAATCAAGAAGCTTGCACCAATAACAACATCAGGCGATACAATCAAGACATTGTTTAAGCCTAAGAAAGTCGTCTTCCCTTTGGCTTTAAGATTTTCAATAAACATGGCGCCAAAAGTTCCAATGATTGTGGCAATTAAAGCACTCAAGAAAGCCAAGAAAAAGGTTTGTACGACAATCAAAATTAAACGACTGTCTTGAAAAAGCTCTTTAAAATTGTCTAAGGTAAAGCCTGTAAATTGATTCATATCCCCGCCTTCGTTAAAGGCGTAAAAAATCAAGAAAAAGATTGGGGCATAAAGAATAAAGAGCACAAAGCCCAGATAGATTTTTCCGATACGGTTTTTACTACGCATTAGCTTCCCACCTTTCTTTCTCTTGTCACTAACATAATAATCATCATAGCAAAGACTAAAATGATGGCAATGGTTGAACCCATCCCCCAGTTTTGGGTGGTGAGGAAATGTTCTTCAACTGCAGTACCTAGCGTTATCACTTTATTTCCGCCAATCAAGCGTGTCAGCATGAAAAGCGATAAGCTTGGAATGAAAACTGCTTGGACACCTGAGCGTACACCATTAAGCGATAAAGGCCAAACCACATGAATAAAGGTTTGCCAACGCGTTGCGCCTAAATCATAACTGGCTAAGACGAGGTTTTCATCCAAATCCTCAAGAGCATTAAAAATAGGAAGCACCATGAAAGGAATCGAAATATAAGTGGCTACAAAGATAAAGCTAAAGTCTGTAAACAATATCTGCGGACGGCCAAGCCCGATAAATTGTAGGAAACTGTTCACAGAGCCATACTTCCCAAAAATACCAATGAAGGCATAAGCTTTCAACAGCAAATTCACCCAAGTGGGCAAGATAATTAACATCAAGAGGAGCTGTTTGTGCTTGAGTTTCGTTAATACATAGGACACGGGAAAGCTAATCAAGAGTGTAACGACTGTAATGATTAGGGCATAGAGGATCGAGTTCCAAGTCATCATCAGGTAAGTTGAGCTTGTAAAATACTGGCTGTAGTTCGAAAAGGTAAACTGTCCTTGAATGTTAAAGAAAGATTGCCAAAGCAAGAGAATAAGGGGTGCTACAACGAACAGTCCAACCCACAGGAAGTAGGGGACAGAGAAGAGTCTTTTGGTCATTCTTCTTCCTCACTTTCTCCGTTTTCTTGCTTATGCAAAATATCGTTTACGGCTTGCGCTAACTCCGTCAAGTCCATTGTGTTTTCCAAGGCTTCCTGAACAGCGTCCATGATGGCGGCCTCTTCTTCCGCAGCCTCTTCTTCGACCGCGTTTGCAATACCGATCGTTTGCTCTTCTTCCTCAACATACTCTTCAATACGCGCATCAAATTCTTCTTCGGTTTCGTCAAGACGCATAATGTGTATAGCTTCAGGCTCAAAATTTAAGCCGACCGTTTCTCCAACCAAGGCCTTATGGGTGGAGTGAATCAGCCATTCGTTACCAAAATCATCATAAGCCACAATTTCATAATGCACCCCACGGAAGAGTTGTGTATCGACTTTCACATTGAATTTTCCTTCATCAGGCAGGGTGAACTCAATATCTTCGGGACGAATGACCACCTCAATCGGCTCATTAGGGCGCATCCCACCATCAACAGCTTCAAATTGTTGACCGTTGAACTCGACAAGATAGTCCTCAATCATGCGACCATTGATAATATTTGATTCGCCAATAAACTCTGCCACGAAATGGTTAATTGGCTCGTCATAAATATCAGTGGGTGTGCCTGACTGAACGATTTCTCCTTCATTCATAATGAAAATCCAGTCAGACATGGCCAAAGCTTCTTCCTGATCATGGGTTACAAAAATAAAAGTGATACCTAGACTTTGCTGCAACTCCCGGAGTTCATATTGCATATCTTTACGAAGCTTCATATCCAAAGCTGATAGGGATTCATCCAGCAGAAGAACTTTAGGACGATCGATGATGGCGCGTGCAATAGCGACCCGTTGTTTTTGCCCCCCAGAGAGTTTGCTGATGGCACGTTTCTCAAAGCCTTCCAGTTGCACAAGCTTAAGCGACTCCGAAACACGTTTTGCGATTTCTGATTTGTGAACTCCCTTGATTTTCAAAGCAAAAGCCACATTGTCAAAGACCGTCATATTCGGGAACAAGGCGTAAGATTGAAAAATCGTATGCACATCACGCTTGTTTGTTGGAACATCATTGATACGCTGACCGTCCAACAAAATATCTCCAGATGTGGCATCTAAAAGTCCAGCAATAATATTTAAAATAGTTGATTTACCTGAACCAGAAGCCCCCAGCAAGGTATAGAACTTCCCCTCTTCAATCTCAAAAGTAATATCTTTGAGCACTGTCGTACCAGTGTCTTCATAGGTTTTCGTTACGTTTTTAAATTCAATGATGTTTTTGGTCATAGTTTTTATCCTTCGTCTTGGATTTAGAGTTTTATTGTTGATAGCCAACACCGGAATCTCAAAACCGGTTGAAAGAAATATGCTCCTGTTGTTTGCAGAAAGTCGCCTTGACTCTCAGGGCCTTTAGGCACTTGATAGCAATGGCCAATCAAAAAATCCAAGTGTACACACACTTGGATTCACATTCAATCTTTGATTACATATAAAAAGCAGTCTTACTGCGGAGAGACCGAGTAGTCAACTTTTAGTACTCTTATTGATGCGCGCAAGCGTGTTTCTTGGGTGGAGTACGAAACTCCATAAGCAAAGTAATTTGCTTAATCAATAAGGCAATAAAATTGCCAATCGGCTGTGACTCTGGCTGTCCGTATGGCCTTAGTTTTCGCTTGTTTATCGCAAAAATGAGTCTTATTTTCTGCTTAGCAGAAACTTTTATAATTATAACGTAAATTTTATGTCAATGCAAGAGTGAATTTTCTCTTTCCATGGAGTTTGTGACGAAAAAAATCACAAACGATATGTTTTCAATTTTTTCTAATCCGGTGATGAGACAAGGCTCCATAGAGCTTCCCGGCTAGCACCTAGTGGCTTTCGCAACAAATGCCTAATGGCCAATTAAAAAATCAGAGCCTTCTCTGATTTCATTTTTTTATTTGTATCCTTTTAAAGTCAAGAATTCAATCTGTTTTTTGCTTAATTCTAGCATGTCAGCTACAGTTTCTAAATCAAATTTCCCTGTAGACAAAAGACGCTCTGCTGCGAGATTTACACCAGACTTAATACCCAACTCAAGGACAGGATTAGTCTTGTCATTGGAATCCATGATGTATTTGTTATCTGGAAGATCAAAAAGGACTTTTACAGCACCAAAGAGTTGCTCAAAAGAATCAATTTCGACATCGTGTACTTTTTCACCTTGTGAAATACTGCGTCCACGGTGATTGAACCACATTGTTTTCCAACCGCCATTGTGACCTCCCATAACATCATTGTCGTAAGAGTCCCCTACATACAAGGTTGTTTCAGGCGTCATGCCAAATTGTTGCGCAGCCAGGTTAAAGATTTCTTTTTCTGGTTTTTGGAAGCCGGTTGCTTGTGAAACAATCACATGACTCGGCTCAACATAATCATACAAACCAAGTTTGCGTACTTTTTTCAGCTGATGTTCTGTTGGACCATTCGTAATTACACCTACTGGAATATTACGTTTTTTCAAAAAATCAAGTGTCAAACGCATTTCATCAAGCATGGTGATGTTTTCCAATTCATATTCATAAATTTCTTGGAAATAATCTCCGGTAGCACGTGAAATTTCAGGATAGCCTAGATCTTTAAGTGTTTCATTTGTACGATAAAAACGGAAATATTCAATGTCCCACTCGCCCGCAATTACTTTTGGGAAACCAAGGTCTGAATAGTGACGGTAGCGAATGTAAGCTTTGTTCATGTCTGTCATGTCAAAGTCAGGGAAGACTTTCGAAATGGCACGTCTGAAGGGTGCTTGCTGGTCGTAAATTGTATCGTCAACGTCAAAAACTATTGCATTAATCATTTTTCTTTGTTTTTATCTTTCTAATTTCTCACCGATAATACGGACTTCTGCTTCAAGTGTTAATCCAGAGTTTTCCTTCACATGCTCAATGACATAAGCGATCAAATTTTCGTAATCTGTAGCTGTGCCCTGATCAATATTAACCATAAAGCCTGCATGCTTTTTAGATACTTCTACACCACCGATACGGTGCCCTTGCATCCCCGCCTCTTGGATAAGCTGTCCGGCAAAATGTCCAGCAGGACGTTTGAATACTGAACCACAGCTCGGGTATTCCAACGGTTGCTTACTTTCACGTAAGCCAGTTAAACGGTCCATTTCTTCTTTGATAACAGCAGCATCACCAGCCTCCAGTTTAAACTGAGCTGAGACAACAATCAAATCCTCATCACGAATAACAGAATGGCGGTAGCCAAATTTCATTTCGTCTGCCTCTAATACACGGAGATGACCTTCCTGGTCAATAACCGTACAATTAAGCAAAACATGGGCAATTTCACCATTATAGGCACCAGCATTCATAAAGACTGCGCCACCAACAGAACCAGGAATACCGCATGCAAACTCGAAGCCCGTCAAGGCATAATCAAGCGCAACATGTGTGGTATCAATCAATTTTGCGCCAGCTTCGGCAGTGATTACATTTTCGTCTACTTTTACGTGATTCATTTTTTCAAGTAAAATCACTAAGCCACGAATGCCACCATCACGAACGATTAAGTTGGACGCATTACCCAACACAGTAATTGGTGTTTCTGCTGCTCGTGCGAAGTCGAGAAGCGCGCTTAACTCTTCACTTGAAGCGGGAAAAGCAAGAAAATCTGCTGGTCCGCCAACTTTGGTGTAGGTATAATTTGACAATGGCTCATCATATTTGACAAGCAAATCAGGAAATTTTTCGAAATCAGATTTTTTTAGCATAGAACTATTTTACCACAAATTCATTCTAGGACGGTAAAAATTTATAAAACAGCTGGATGGTTTTTGTTTAACAACAATTCAGAATTTGCAACAGAATTAGGCGCTTTGACATCCTACAATGACCAAGGAAGTAAAGGACAACAAAAAACCTGTCTTACGACAAGCCTCTTAAATTATCAAGTTGTTGAGCAAATATTTCAGGAATATCAACCTGAAACTCAAGCTGTTCGCCTGTTGCGGGATGTTCAAAGCCTAAGGTTTCGGCATGGAGAAATTGCCCCTTGTTTGGCGTTAAAGTTTTACTTGGACCATAGAGAGGATCCCCAGCGATTGGGAAGCCAATATAAGCCATGTGTACGCGTATCTGATGCGTACGCCCTGTTTCAAGCTCAAGAGCGACAAGAGTATATCCAGGAAAACGTTCCATGACGGTAAAATGCGTTTTTGCTGGTTTACCACCGGAAATTACTGCTTGTTTCTTACGCTCTTTAGGATTACGACCAATCGGTGCTTCAATCGTGCCTTTTTCATTAGGTAATTCGCCATGTACGAGTGCAATATAGCGGCGTTTATTCGTTTTTGCCTTAAGCTGTGCAGCTAAAGACTCATGAGCTGCATCATTTTTTGCAATCATCAGTAACCCGGAAGTATCTTTATCGATACGGTGGACAATACCGGGACGAATCACACCATTAATAGAAGAAAGATCTTTGATGTGGTACATAATGGCATTGACTAAAGTACCTGAAGCATGTCCCGCACTTGGGTGAACAACCATTCCTTGGGGCTTATTAATCACTGCCACATCAGAATCTTCATAAACAATATCTAAAGGAATATCTTCAGCTTGGATATCAAGCACTTCAACTTCTGGCAGTTCGTAGGCGATTGCTTCCCCTACTTTTACTTTATACTTTGCTTTTTTGACTTGCCCATCTACCGTGACTTTTCCCTCACGAATCAGCTCTGTCAATACTGAACGTGAAGCATCACTCAAGTTAGCTAAAGCCTTGTCTAAACGAAGCCCTGCATTTGGCTCGTCAATAATTACTACTGTCATTTATTCTACCTCTTTGTCTAAAATAATCGCGATAAAGAGTACTACAAAACCTATTGAAAGCAGTATATCAGCGATATTAAATATTGGAAAATTGATGAAATCCGTCTGGAACATGTCTACCACAAAAGATTGGCGTACCCGGTCAATAAAGTTCCCTAGCGCTCCTGAAATAATCAAGGTCAGTGCGGCAAAGTACCAGTTTTGATTTATTTTTTTATTAAGAAAATAAAGCGCTCCGATGATCACGATCGGTGTCAAGATAAGGAAAAACCATTGTTTTCCTTCCAACATCGACCAAGCTGCGCCTTCATTTCGAAGATAGGTTAGGCTGAGGATACCAGGAATAAATTCCTTTTCTCCTCCCAATGGAATATTAGAAACAGTCCAAGCTTTCAACAGCTGATCTGCAAGTATACCAAGAAGTATTAAGCCAAGGGAGATTATTTTTTTCATACTCTCTATTATACTATATAGAGCCAATAAAAGATAATAGAAGTTCATAAAGGAAATATCTAAATTTTTCAAAGGGGCTGTTTTATCTTTTTAGGTGTTTTTCAGAATAATACAGGATTTAGCTAATATTGGGAGTCTTTAAGCGATTGTATTATCAGCTGCTAATATTTTTACGTTCCTTTTTATTTATGCCCTAAACAGCCTCTGATAAAATTAGGTTCCATAATATCAGAATGATATAATTAGAATTAAATAAGAAAACAAAGAGGGAAACACTATGAAATCTAATAAATTTTCACGTGACAAAATATTTGAGCTAAAAGATAAAGTAATAAGTCTTATCCCTAAATCAAAAACTTTAAAAATAGTCTTAGGTATAGTGGCTTTTACCCTTTTAATACACCTTGGCCATGCGCTTACCTTCGATCGAATGGTCCAATATAAAGAAATTAAATTTGAATCTCAAAATTGGCCCAAGGAATTGAACGGCTATCGAATTGCCTTTGTGTCAGATATACATTTAGCAGATGAGGAACGCTTGTGGAGAATCAGAGATCATTTAAATAAAAAACAAACTGACCTTCTTCTTCTTGGAGGAGATTTCTTTGATTATAATAGAGTGCTCGGTAAAGATCTAAACATATTGTCTGAAGTGCGCACTACAGATGGCATTTTTGGAGTTGAAGGAAATCATGATAAAGCCAATGAATTAGTTCCTGCAATGGAAAAGATCAATATTACTCCTTTGGTAAATAAAGGACGGTATGTTAGAAATAACTTTTTCTTAGCAGGAGTCGAAGACCTATGGAATGGAAACCCAGATATTCAAGAAGCTACAAAAGGTGCTCATTCAGAGAGCTTTATACTTTTACTTTCACATAATCCAGATCTTTCCATGAAGCAAGATACCCAAAATATTGATTTATTTTTAAGTGGTCACACACATGGTGGGCAAATGAATTTATTTGGTTTTTGGTCTTTTGGCTTAGATTCTAGAATTATCTCAGATTATGGCACAAGGTTTAAATCAGGCTGGGCAAAATCCCGTGACAATACCCCTGTCTTTGTGAGTAATGGTATAGGATCTTATTACCCTAGAGTTTTCGCTAGACCTCAAGTTATTGTTTTTAATATGTATCATAAGCCCCAATAATCAATGGTTCTCAAAGCCTTTGACTTCTTATTTACTTTAATTTGACACATTGTGCTTGAGACGATAACTGTGTAGCAAACATAGTGGAGTAAGAGTCCACAAAAAAATAACACTAGGAGTCAAGAAAGGTTACCTGACCCATAGTGCTATTTCCTCCTGTAATTTTCAACTTGCAAAATATTTTTGAATCATGTCTTCGTATATTTTGATAAAGTCTAAAAAGCTATCTATAAGGACATATTCATCAACAGCGTGCGCTGTGGCATTTCCGGGTCCACAAACCACAATGTCAAGATTAGGATTAGCCCTTACAAACTGTGAGGCATCTGTTCCACCAGATACACCAACTTGTGGTGCTTTTTGCTGCAGATGTTCTTCCAAAACTTCGGAAGTCACTTTTACTATTTTTGAGTCGGGACTACTTTTGACCGGTGCAACATTTTCAGTGACCTCTAAAGATAACTCTACATCTTGCTCACGATTACATTCATCAATCAGTGCTTGTATATCGGAAATCAATTTTTCATTAGGCAGTGCGGGAATGGTACGGATTTTTACACCCATACTTGCATTGGCCGGAACAGTATTGATCTGTTCGCCACCATTAATCAAAGTCACGACAGGAATAGTTGGACCTAAAAGATCATCTTCTTCTGTCAGCTTATCAAAATATACTTTTTGTTTATCATAAAACTTAAGTAACCCTTCGATGGCATTTTTCCCCAGCTCTGGCATTGAGCTGTGCGCAGCTTTACCTTTGGCATGCACCTTATAGTTGACCGAACCCTTGTGTCCAATAAAAATGAGACGCATCTCCCCGTCGAACTCCGGAATATCGAGTGGAAAAGTACCTTTCATTTGTTGCAATGTGGTAAAGTCGCCACCTGTTGGCTCGCACACAACTAGGGCTTCCATATCATCGGCATAGCCAAGTTCTGCAAGCTGACCTGCTCCAAGTTCACCCTTTTCTTCGCCTACCGTAGCGAGTAAACGCACTGTTCCGTTCAGAGGAAGGCCACTTTCTTTAAGATTAATCATGGCCACAACGGCTGCGACAAGGCCAGACTTCATATCTGTAGTGCCACGCCCATACATTTTTCCCTCTTCGGTCACAGTCGCACTCAAGGGGTGATGAGTCCACTTGCTCTCATCCCCTAAAGAAACAGTATCTTCATGCCCGTCAAAACCAATCACCGGTCCATTGCCGTTGCCAATCTCGGCAACAAGACTGGCGCGTCCTTCGCTGTAAGGGATTATCTTGGATTCAATATCATGCTCTTGAAGCAATTCACGCAAATAGTTCGCCACTTCTTCTTCGTTGCCATTGACTGAGTTGATTTGGATCACATCTTGTAATATTTTTATAGCATCTAAAGTCATTTTAACACCTCTTATCGTCTTTTTTAATACTTCTAGCTTAGCACTATAAGAAAAGAAATTGGGGTAAAAAACGGCAGATGGGAAGCCACAAAAAAAGACGAAGTTTACTCGTCATTTTTTGTGATTAAGATATGCAGATAGTCCTCAATATCCCCAATTTCCCTTCGCGTAAGGAAAGGATGCACAAGGAATAGCTGCGCTGGTTTTTTCAAATTGCTGTGCTCTCCCATAGCGCTTGTCGAGATAACGATGTCTACATTTTGTTCTGGTTCTGATAAACTTGTGATTATTTTTAAATTATAAAGGTGGCCAAATTGATTAAAAATTTGTCGGATTAATAATTTTTCCAACATCTCGGACAAATCGGTATCAATGAAGAGCGTAATTTCTTTTTCCTGAAACTGTACGGGCATAAAGAAAGATAAGGCCAGTATATACTCACCAATCAAATATTCTTCATTTAAAAAGAGGGTGAGGCCACTTTCTTGATATAGCTCAGCGAGGAGTTTTTTCAAAGATTGACGCATGACTGGGAAAAAGTAAGAGGAAATGTTAATTGCATGATGTCCAGACTCTGAGAAAATGATATTTGAGAATAGGTCTGCATGCAAATGACAAGGATAAATATACCGTAAGAACAATCTTCTTTTCCCTTCAGAGAGCTTACCCGTGTGCAATTCCATTTTTTGAACCAAACGTTCTGTAGCTTCAAAGGCAGGTGTCCCTTCAAGAATACTCCAAAAATCGGGCGTCTTATGTTCAAGACTATTGTAAATTTTGCTCTTGGTCATGGCTTCAATCAGCAAAAAATCCACTTCGTGTTTAGGAAAACCATAATTTTTATAAAATAAAGCATAAATGTCCGTCTTTTCATCAATCCATTCACAAATCGAACGGTATTTCTCCCAACCTTCTTCCAGATTCACTGAAAAACCCCGTTGATATCTGCTGAAATTTATGGCGAACATATAGGCGATCTGGTAGGCTGTAAACTGATTCATCTGCAGATCTATCTCATGGCTTATCTGCGAAATCAAGTGAATGATTTTTTCTTTATTAACCCCTGAAAAGGGCCACTCATCCCCTCGGTAAAGGCGCCAAAAGAGAATATTCAACATTCCTCTTACTTGTTGTTCATCTCCTTGAAAGAGATACTGTTTTTTTCTGGTTACAACCTTCACACCCAGCTTGGCCATCATTTGGTTGGCACTTGCGATGCGCTTTTTAATCAAAGATTCGCTGACAAAATTCTCCATAGCTAAGCGTTCCAGATTTGCATCTTTATTTAAAGCAATCGAAAAGAGAATTTTATAAATAATGATGTTTTCGATGAGTTTTTGGCGAAATTTACGATAATCACGTGCATCCTTAATTTCTAAAAGATTGCCACGCCCTTTTAATATTTTGAGATTGAGATTGTCCGAGTCGAAAGACCTTATCTCATGGAGCAAGCTATTGATCAAGCTGGTTGTACGTTTGGTGCTGATACCCAAGGTTTTCGCCATTTCTTCGGCATCAATCCAATCGCCCTTCTCTTTCATAAGTTCTAAGAGTTTGAGCTCCAGACTCACACTGTCTTCTATCGCTGTTATTTTCATTATAAATACCCCTTACTTTTTTGAATGCCCTATCTCCTTATTATAACTCTAAAATGGTAAACATTACAGTTTTAATCACGCATATAACGTGGAATGAATTTTCTCATTTCGACTTCGTTATAGCCTACCAACATCTTATTTTTACCAATGATAATGGGGGTAATCAAACATTCTGGATGTTCAGTGACGAAAGAAAGAGCTTCTTTAAAAGTTAATTGATTGAGTCCCATTAAAGCTTTCAACGTTTTCTTTGAAGATGTGCGTGATTTTTTGGTGATTTCTGAAAAGCCACCCTCAGATAGAGATAAAATTTCTAATAAATCTGTTTCTGATATTTTTTCAATTCGGACATATTTTGCTTCTATCCCATAGTTCTGAAACCAGGAATTTGCTTTCTGACTGGCGGTACAAGGTTTGCGGTAATATACTTTAATCAAGGCTTCACCTACAGTTCTTTCCGTTTCATGTATAGACAACTCTTCTATTTTATAACATTTAAAGCTACAAAATAGTCACTTTACAGGAAATGACAAACCTCTTTTTATAGCAAAAAAAAAAAAAAAAGAGAACAGAGCCTCTTTCCTTTTAAATATAAATAGTGAACTGTGTTACTTCAGGAATAACACCAAAACGTGCGTGAATTGATGTGGTCCCTATCCCTGTATTGACATAAAGTTGTGTAATTGCATCAAGCTGGTATAAACCACGTGTATACTTCTCTGCAAGAACGTTTTTTATCGGGTAGAAGGGAATCCACACCTGACCGCCGTGACTATGTCCTGCTAAAACCAGCTGTGTATCTGTACCAATAAAAGCATCCGCAACATCAGGTTCATGTGTCATGGTAATGGCATAATCATAGTTTTGGCGGTAAGCAAGCGTATCGGATACCGAGGGATTTCCTAAAAGAGAGTCATCCAGTCCACCTAAGAAAACTTGACGACCGTCGCTCAATGTTAGTGTTTCTCCCTGGTTTCTTAGCACGGTAAATCCACCCGCTGACATGACATCTTCATAGACGCGGACTGCGCCACCACCATAGTCATGATTGCCCCAAACGGCATACTTTCCGATATTGGCCTTAAAGGCTTTTAATTTTTCAATCATTGGTGCCCTTTGTTCTGGATACTTGGAGTAATTATCGAACAAATCCCCTGTAAACAAGAGAATATCTGGTTTTTGGGCATTGACCTTCTCAATCACCTTATCTAAACGATTCGTTTCATAATACTCGGAAACCTGCAAATCAGAGATTTGTACAACATTTAGTGGTGTTCGGTCATTTTTCTTCCCCAGCTCAACATGATTGACATGCACAAGGAAGGGCTCAACTTTCCAAGCATAGAAAGGCAGAGCAATGATGAGCAATATCAATAAGCTTAGGATAGATAAGAGGACACGCTTCGTTTTATTTTTGGGCTTTTTACTTGTTCTTGGAGGTGTTTTTGTTTTTGGCTTTTGCATAGTGTTTTATTATAGCATAAAAGAGTGTTACGTTTGTAGACACTCTTTTATATTTTTTTATTTAAATATTGATAATTGATATACTAGTCCCAAATTAATTCTACTTTAACACTGAGATCAGCAGCCAATTTTTCCAACTTTCGCCGCGTATCCTTACGTGACAAATTGGTATAAAGCCAAATATTCTCTGAAACTTAAACAGAGCTTGGGCGACCACCATAAGTTGAACGTTTTGTTCCTAAAATAAAGGCATGACTTGGACGGTCATCCACAATTAATGACTTTATTTTTCCTGAATATTTGTTATCCTTCAACAAATTTCTAACAAATTCTACAAATAACTTCCTTGCTGAGTTTGATGTTATTTTTTGTTTATCGTAAGAAACCACAAACTTATCTGTCTTAACTTCTTCTTGCTTTGATTCATAAGAAGCTATTTCTTCCCCAAAGAAGTTTAAACTTGCAATATCTTCACTTATTTCAAAAACTGTTTTATATAGCGCTTCTGCTTGGAGTTTTTGAATTTTTCCTATATAAGATGTATTCCCATTATTCAAATTTGTCAACTCAAAATCAGATTTCGTTTTAAAATCTTGGATAAGCTTGTGCTCAAGATACTCTGTTTCCGTTTTAGACATCTTTCCATCTTTTCTTGAAAAAAAGACCACAGATTCTACCCAATTTTTAGCTTCATCAGACAGGTGTTGATACAGACGCTGAGTTATAGTTTGACCTGCTGTTTGTCCGACATATCTTTTATTCTGCCCGATTAACACATAAACAGCAGGAAACTTAGAAAAATCTTGCTCCTTAAGATAAGGAAAGTCTTCGCGGTTCATTGTAACTAAGATAACTGGATCATGTTCGTAGCAAAAAATACTGTCCTTTTGGCTATCCGAAAAAATAAAAACATGCTTCATGTATAAAACCTATATCCTTTTGTATGTCTCCATCAAATTATTCTCTCATCATTATAACATGCTTGACTTCAAATAAAAAAGAACAGCAAGATTCACTGTTCTTTTAAGCATATATTACTCCCAAACAACTTCCCGACTATTATCAACCGCCGTTACCCAAGTCTGACCAGACTTGAGAGGGATTTTATTTCCTTGGTCGTCGGTGAAGCTGATATTTGTTTGTGCATTTGGTTTTGCCCAATTGCCTTCCTGGACTTTGCCGTTTTGGAAAATATAGGCCTTACCTGTACCCGTCGTTTCGATATCCATGTGGTTACCATCTCCAGACAATTTTTGATTGACCATGATGGCAATAACCACATCGGGTGAAATTTGACCTTTTTCTCGGTCTTGATGTGCTTCACCGCCTTGGAAACGTTGATAGGTCTTGCTGGCTGTATCATAATGATAGCTGACTTCAAAAATACCGGTAGAGACTGGAAGTCTGATGGCTTGAGCAGCTGGCAAATCACTTTCTGTTTTATCGGACTTAAGCGCTTGTCTGTCCCAGCTTTGGAAATCAGATTTTTTCTTATCTAGCTTGGCCATATATTTGTCCAAACCGCTCATTTTCGTATACATATTATGTGGTGCCACGCGATCCTCAGAACGCCAGAAAATACCCTCAGGTGCTTTAAATTGATCCAAGTCTGCGACATAATCGCCCGACTTGACCATGTTCAAGGCTAACTCTGAACCACCCACGTGAGCTAAGCCAGCATCAAAACCTGCTGCCCACTCCACAAAGTAAGGACGAATAGAACGAACAGGGCCAATCAAATCAGGCTGTGCTTCTTGATAAAGGGCCACAAAGCGTGTAATGCCTCCTTCGGCGACAGCTTCAAAAACCACTCCCGCATCTTTAAGACCGGATTGTGGACGTGCTTCTGGTGAATTCTCCACCATTACAGCTGTTATCGGGCGTTTAGCCTTATCGACAGTCGTTTCAAGCCCCGTTAATTCGGAGCGAACGGGTCCAGTTTCTTTCTCTTGTTTTACTTCTTCTTTTGGTGTGTTTGGAGCAGAGACCTTCGTTTGCCAAAGGAAGAGTCCAACTGCACCAGCTAATAGGACGATGATGATAGCGATTACTTTTTTCTTCATGGTTTTATTATATCAGAAAAGTCCCTTCTTTCACCATTTTAGCCTTGTAAGTAAGACAAGAGCATCATCAAAACACAACTTTTTCAAGTAAGTTCACTTCATATATTTTCTTGCACTGGCCTCAATCTCCGCAATCAAGGCCTCATCTGTAAGACGAGTGACTTCACGAATAACAGCATTAAGACCTTTTTCTTTTAATGCTTCTTGCAAAACCACAGCTTCTTTATCGTTTTTGTCTTTGTAGGCAAATATTTTCCCCACAACTTCCAGATGACTTTGATAAGATAAACCTCGTTCAGAAAGTTCACGGATTGGGCGAATAAAGCGTTCGTCGTAGCCTAGCTTACGCATAGGTGTTCGTGCTACCCGGTTTATCTCATCCACAATCTCTGTGTTTGAGAAGCGCTCAATAATCGTTTCATGATAAGCTTTTAGCTCTTCTTCAGTAAAGTCCCATTTGGCTAAGAGCAACTGACGTGTTTCAGCTTGAACATCTTTAAGTGAGGCTAATACTTCATTGTTTTGCAAGGCTTCTAAAATCGTTTGGTAACCATAGTATGCACCTGTATAAGCCACTGTGGCATGACCGCTGTTGACAGAAAATAGCTTACGTTCAATAAAAGGCTCCAAATCTTTGGCATAATGAACACCTTCGAGCTTTCCTTCACTATTTTTCAGTTGACTTTCGTCCACCACCCATTCACGGAAGGGTTCAACAACAACGTAGAGCGGATCTTCATGAGATTGATTGGGCACGATACGGTCGACTGCCGCATTGGGAAAGCCGATTTTTGAATCTACAAATTCTAAATCCGCTGGCGTTAAGTATTCTTTGACCTTTTCAAAAAGAAATTCAGAACCCCCAATCATGTTTTCACATGCAAGAATGTCTAATGGGTTTTCATTTCCTTGGGCTTTACGTTTTTGAATGCCTTTAGCAATCAGTTCCGCGATAAAAGGAAGTATGTTGGGCCCAATGGCTGTAGTAACAATATCTGCCTGCGCGATGGCCTCAACAACTGCTTCAGGATTCTGCGCATTGTTAATGCCGGAAACGCTCTGGACTTGAATTTTTTCATGCGCTTCTTCTGCCAGCTCTATGGTATATTTTTTTTCTTCATTTAAAGCGTTGATGATTTTTTCATTGACATCTACAAAGGCAATTTCAAAACCGTTCTTATATAAGATTTCTCCGATGAAACCACGTCCGATATTTCCTGCGCCAAAATGTACTGCTTTTTTCATTTGTATTTACCTTCATTTCTTCTTTTTACTCCTTCATTGTAATCGTTTTCTTTCCGCTACTAAATAAAAATCTTGGCACTTTTTACTGTGCCAAGATTTTTGAGATTATCTAGTTTTCAAAGTATGCTGCGATTTCGTCAACGGTTTGTGCATCTGCGATTTTAACAACATTATCAACATCCGCACAGAAAAGCGAGATTTTTTGGATAAGCTCCAAATGTTCATCTCCTACACCTGCTATTCCAAATAAAACAGTCGCTACTTTTCGTTCTTCAGCATCGCCAAAGTTTATGCCCCGAGGCACTTGCACAATACATATGCCGGTTTTTTTAACCTCTTTTTTTGCCTCATCCGTGCCATGAGGGATAGCGATAAAATTTCCCATATATACAGAGAGTTCATCGTTACGTTGAACCATAGCTGGGATATACGCTGCTGTCACACAGCCTGCATCATGAAGCAGGGAGCCACAATATTCAATGGCTTCTTCTTTTGTTTCAAAATGTTTATTTAGTTTTATCAGATTTCTTTGAATTTTCATTTTATTCTCCATATTTTTGGATTGATTCCGTCATAATCGTTTTTACGAGTTCTTCCACAACTTCTTGGTTTCCAGAATCGTAAATTTTCGTATACAGTTTATTTTCGATGATCGAGCTCGATATTCTTCCCAAGAGATATGTCGCATAGTGATCAACTTCTGGAGGTGCTAATAGTAAAAGCACACGATTAACGCTTATCTTTTCTTGGTTCATGGCTATTACTTCTATGCGCTCCTCTAAATCATATATTTTGAAAAGCGGATACGGTACTGTTTCATAAAGACCATGAAGCAGTGCGATATTCGTGTCCGGAATGGCTAAGTGAGTCGCCTCAAAACGTTCTAACAAGAGCCTAGCCAACCCTTCTTTTTCTGAAAAACCCAGACGCTGTACTATCCGTTCAATAACAGCTTGCAAATCTGCTGGATTTTCTAAAGTTTCTAGAGAAAATTGCTCCAGTAAAGTATTACTTATAGTGAATAATCTACTTAAATCGACCGTATGTCGGGGCTCATCTTCTCTGTTTTCTTTCCTTGCCTCTTGTTGAATCACCCGTAATTGGTGACGAATATCATCTGTATTTTTCTGATCCAATATACGGCTCACATAGATATAATCCAGCTCTTTTTCTGTTGTGAATACTACATCATAGTGTGCCAAATCCGGAATTTCAGACATTTGGATGATATCGATACGCTTCAAAAAGGGGAAATTTTTCTTTAAGTGACTGATTAAAAATTCACAAGAAATTCGTCCCCGACTGGTCACAATTGCTGCTGTTAAGGGAAGGACCAGATCACTTCGTTCGAGAGTGGCTACGAAATGTAAAGTTACAAAGGCAATATCTGTACTGGAGAATTTTCGTGCAAACACTTTTGGTAGAACTTCCTGCACAACTTTGAAAACTTTTTTGTTGTCTGCTTCAATCTTTTTGATAAACTTATTTTCTTTTTCGGAGGAAAGATCCGGTAAAATTTCTGTTTCTTTTAAGTGAGCATAAAGAAGGCCGTAGAGTTTATCGTCCTTGATAAAAGCAATATCCATTTTTTGTGAAACTTCACTGATGAGTTGACGCACTTTATAAGAAAATTGGCTGTCGAATTTTTCCATAAAAAGGACTTCACGGCCAAAACCAAAGTAAAGTACATCATAAATACTGGCGAGATATACAATCTCTGCAAGATTAAAGGATGTTCCTCCTAACTCTTGGATAATATCCCTTACAAAGGCAATAGCTTCTTTACTTGGCTTACGTGACAGTCCAGTTGAAACTGTTTTACCTTGGTTGATTCTTAGAAGTGTTATGCCAAGGAAAAATTGCATCAAAACCTTACTTTTATCGACAGCTTTTATCTCGACATTTTTTTCAAAGACCGTTTTTGATTTCTCCAAAAACTGTGTTTCCAAAAACGAAGATATTTTTCCTTCTGCAAAATCGCCATTCAATGCTTCACTGATACTCATTGCGTCATTTAATATTGAAACCAAGACCGAACGAATTGTTTCTTCTTTTCCAGTAATCCAAATGTCGTCTCCTTGATGTAAAAGGAGTTCATTTTCTTCACAAATCTTTTCTAATTGTTTCAAATCCGAAATAACAGTGGGCAAACTTACCGCAAAACGTTCTGCTAATTCTTCAAGAGAAAAATGCTGGGCGACTAAAAGAACAAGCTCAGCTTTCTGTCTTTCTTGGGGTGAAAACTCTTTAAGCTCTTGAAGTTGCTCTAATCTCGCTAGATTTCCTTCCAGATAATAGCCTTCTGGTGAAGTGCGTAAATAAATATCCATATGAGGCAAGGTCAATTGAAATTTATCCAGATCTCGATAAATGGTTCTTCTACTGGCTCCAGTGGCTTCCATCATATCCGCAACGGTCAAGGTTTTCTTCACTAAAAATTCTTGAATAATTTGTTGTTCACGTTGTGTTACTAACACGAGGTTTCCCCCTTTACTTTTTGGTTTATAACTTGTTCAAACGTGCGACAAGTTGGTCATATTTTGGAGTCGTAATCAGACTTTCAACTTCCAAATATTGAGCATTCGGTGCTACTCTTTTTGCTCGATGGGTAAATGCTTCTGTAGTTACAATCATAATGTTTGCTGCATTGAAGGCCGCTAAACCTAAAAACTCTACATCAGAAATCGGAAGTTGGATGCCATTCATCTTAAAGATGGCACCTAATGTTTCTTTACCCATTGTTGCAGACCCGATATGCTCACCATCATGAGCAAAGACAACTTCATCGATTTGATTCAGGTCTATCTCTTCTTCTACTATTGAATTGTTCGTTAAAGTAACACGCTCGCTCTTAGCGGATTCTGAAACCTGTGTTTGAGACAATTGTGAAATTATCTCATCGTATTTTGGTGAATTTAAAAAGTTTGAAACAGAATACCGAATAGCATCTGGTGACATTGTTGCTGCACGTGCAGCTAATTCTTCTTGTGTAACGACGATAGTATCTGGTCCTGCTTTCAGATTTGCAATAGCAATATTGGTAACGTCTTGTGGCAAACCAGCTTTATTTACTTTGTTTCTTAAGATAGATGCGCCCATCGCTGACGAGCCCATACCCGCATCACAAGCAAAAATGACATGTTTAACCGCTGAAAAATCAACCGTTTCATGAGATGGAGCAGCTTGTCCTTTGGCAACAGCCTTCGCTTCCGAAACATTGGCTTGTGCTTCTTCAAGTGCTGAATCATCCACCATTGACTTATCACGTTTCAAAATGAAGGATGCAACAAGGAAGGAAACACCTGCAGCGACAAGAATACCTGCCCAGACACTCAGAATATTTCCCACTCCTCCTGCGGCTTTACCAGAGGCCATCCCTGTGATGGCAATAATGGAACCTGGAGAAGCCGGAGCTTGTAGACCCGCGCCTAAGAAGTTATTTGTCAAAGTACCTGATACCCCACCAGCAATTACTGCGAAGAACAGGGCAGGTTTCATCATCACGTATGGGAAATAAATTTCGTGAATCCCACCAATAAATTGGATAATCATCGCACCTGGTGCTGTGGCTTTTGCTGAACCTTTACCAAAGAGCCAAAAGGCAATCAAAATACCAAGACCTGGTCCAGGGTTTGCTTCAAGTAAGAACAACAGCGATTTTCCTTGTTCACTGGCTTGTTGGATACCCAAAGGTGTTAAAATTCCTTGATTGATCGCATTGTTTAAAAATAGAATTTTAGCAGGTTCAATAAAGACGTTTGCTAAAGGGATAAGATGGTTGGAGACGAGGAAATCAACACCTTGCCCCATAATATCTGTTAATGCTGCAACCAATGGACCAACTACTTTTACGGCAAATAATGAAATACCAAAACCGACAAGACCGGCAGAAAAGTTGTTAATCAACATCTCAAGTCCTGCTTTGATACGAGGTTGCACGACTTGGTCAAATTTCTTAATCACCCAAGCTCCAAGAGGGCCTAAAATCATCGCCCCTAAAATCATGGGAACATTGCCGGTTTCATTAAGCCCGCCCATCGCAGTTGTTGCTGTGGCCACGATCGAACCAAAGGTAGCAATAGCACCAACAACACCTCCGCGGTGATCATAGATATTCTTCCCCCCTGTATAACCAATCATTACGGGAATAAGGAAGACAAGCATTGGGCCAACCATAGCAGCAAAAGTACTGTTGGGTGTGAACCCATCTGGGATAAAGAACATCGTGAGCACACCCCAAGCAATTAAAATCGGAATGTTAGGCATGACCATATTTGAGAGTGCAGTTCCAAGTTTCTGAACACGCACCTTAAGACTTGTTTTTTCTTTCATTACAACTCCTTATAAGATAATTAATATTGTATATCTAAATTGTAAGCGTTTTCGATTATGTTTCATAAAAAAACCTTGGCACTTTTTATTGTGTCAGGGTTTTATATTATATGTTTGATTTTTTGAGGATAAAGATAAAGCAGACTTCTCTGTCTATTTCTTTTAGCAAACTGAGGGTATGTCTTCTGCAAAAGCTACTTCTGAATTTTATTTTGCAATAAAACAAAAAAAAGTATACGTTTTCATAGGTAGTATAGCACATGTATTAGATTATTTCCATTTTCTTACACTTTTATGAATAAGAGTTTTTGTACTCCAGATTATCGCTCACTCGCTTTTGAGTAAGGGTTCTCTCAACAAAAAAACAAGAAGTCATTAGACTTCTTGTTTTTATTCAACCGTCTGCAACATATACTCTAACCAGTCTCCTGAGTCAACAGGAACCAACTGGTCACTGGCATTTAGATGTGCATTGGGATTATAGTGATAGTAGTAAACTTCTTCAGTTTGACCGTTCATGAGAAAGGCTGTGGTACTTCGACGAATGTATTCGCTTATTTTATATTATTCACTGAGACCTATTCTTTTCGTATTTCTCAGTTTTAAAAGATATCAATTGTAACTTCAATATTCCCTTTTGTCGCACGTGAATAAGGACAAGTCTCATGGGCCATTTCTAACAATTCTTTTGCCTCTTCAAAGCTTACACCGTCTATGTGTCCGACGATGTCAACACCTAAAACAACATCGGGCACTGCTCCTTGACTTAAGTTGTAGAGGGATACAGTTACTTCTATCGTTGATTCCCCATCAATATTTCTTGATTTTTTAACATAGTCTAAAGCACTGTTAAAACAAGCGCTATAACCTGCTGCGAACAGCTGTTCTGGATTTGTCGCATCCACAGCTTTACTTCCTGGTGCTGCAATATCTAACTTAAAGCTATTATCTGGAGAGTGTACCTCACCATTACGCCCACCTGTATTTATCATTTTTGTTGAAAATATTTTTTGCATGACCTTACCTCTTTTTATTTTTAATTGTGCACAATTTAATTCTACTAAATATAGTTGCATTTGACAAATATATGAAATCAGTTATAATAAAAATATTTGGGAGGACACCATGAGTAATTCAATTTTAAACAAAGAACTTTGCTTTCAACTGTACATTGCTTCTAAAGAAATTATTAAACAGTACAAGCCGTATTTAAAAAAATATGATTTAACATATACAAGCTTTATTGCTCTGCTGGCACTAGAAGATGACATGACCGTCAATGCGCTGGGGGAAGAATTATACTTAGATTCTGGTACCTTAAGTCCTTTATTAAAGAAACTGGAACAAAAAGGTTATCTTGTTCGAAAACGCTCGCGTTCAGATGAACGCAGTGTTAAATTATTTTTAAGTGAAGATGGAAAGAAACTCAAAAAAAAGCTTCCTGCTATTTCCATACAAGTTGGCCAAGAACTTGCTGAACAATCAGATGAAATTAACTATCATAGTTTGATTACGCAACTCTCTCAACTCAATAACATCATGAAAAACATGAAACGAGAGCCGTAACATTCTTGCTTATAAAACAAAAAAAGAAGGTGAATCCTTCTTTTTTATTGGTTTAATTTACGTAACTCCGCTACAAGTAATTCAGCGACTTTTTGGGGAGATTGGGGATTTTGCCCCGTTATTATTCGTCCATCTCTTACAGCAAAAGCTTTAAAAGCTGAGTCTTTTTTATATCGCGCACCACGTTGATTGAGCTCGGTTTCGGTTAAGAAAGGGACAGCGGCTGTTGTTCCATTAAGTTCTTCTTCCTCGTTAGTAAACCCGGTAACAATTTTATCTTTTATAAGGTATTCACCTACTTCGTCTTTCAAGTTCAAAAGTCCAGCAGCACCATGACAAACAGATGTTATAAATCCACCTGCATCATAAATTTCTTCAGCGACTTTCATTAACGCTTTATCTTCTGGATAATCCCACAGTACGCCATGACCGCCTGTAAAATATATAGCACCGTAGTCCTCAGCATTTAAATCTGTTATTTTTTTTGTGTTGGAAAGGGCAACTTCTCTAAAATTTCTGTTTGTATACCATTTCCAATCGATGGCGTTCGCATATTTAAAACTTTCAGGATCAATGGGAACATAACCCCCTTGAGGACTTGCAAAATCAACTTCATATCCTGCAGAGATTATTTCCTCATAAAAATGAGTGGTCTCGCCCAACCACAGCCCTGTAGCTCTATCTGTCTCATCATATTTAGGGGTGTTTGTTTCTATGATCAATATTTTTTTCGTCATTTTTTGTCTTTCCTTTCCAGTTCGACTCACTTATACCTCCTTATAAAGCTTAGGGACGCTTATACAGAAGATATTGTTCACTGCTGAGTCATTTCATTTATTTATAAAAAAATAATACTAAGTAAAGTTAAGATTGCTAAACCACCTTGTTTAAAAATAATGAAGCGGTCACTCGTGAGGCTCCCATACAGTGCTACTAAAATAATATATACTAAGAAGACACTCAATAATTCTGTACGCGCAGAAGAAACAAACAGCGCATAAAGTATCCCAATACCAATCAAGCCATTGTATACTCCTTGATTTTTAAACAGGACTTGGATATTTTTATTTTGCAAATCCTCTCTGGATAGTTTAAACACCCTAGCTGTTGCATCAGACGTCGTTTTTACCGTTTCTAAATAGGTAATATAAAAGAACTCTAATGCTACCAATACTCCTAAAAGAGTTGTTATGACTGACATAAGCTTATTTTTCTCCCTTCTCTACAATGTGTAATTCCGGTTTTTTAAGACTATAATTGCTGATATTTTGCGCAAAAGCTAACAGCAAAGGATTCGTGTTGTGTTTTTCGATTGCTTCTAAGGAAGCCCAGTTTTCAATCATCACAAACGCGTTTTCTGAAAGCACTGCTTCGTATAAATCATAGGCTAAACACCCTGCTTCTTGTTTGGAAGCAGCGATGAGTTCCGCCGCATCTTTTAAAAATTCTTCTCTTTTTTCATCTTTAATAAAAAATTTAGCATTAACAATAATCAAGTGTCCATCCTCTTTCTGTGGCTTTTATTCTTTTTTACGATAATTGATTAATCAACTATTGATTGGTCAATAATACTCCTTTTTGTAATTAATTTCAAGAATATTGATTTAAACTTCCTCTTCAATGTTACTCCTACACCTCTTTTTTACAATAAAATGTCTCTTAAGTTTCGCTTATGTATCGTTTAACTGATTTTTAAGTAAATAAGCATACAATTTGTTTTATTAATTTAGACAAAGGAGAATCTCATTTGGATTTTATAAGACGTGCCTGGCTTTTTACTAAAGCCAAATTATCACGAACCCTTCTACTTATTGTGGCCTTTTCAACTATACTTATTTTTGTGCTTTCTGGTTTAGTGATTCATACCGCTTCTAACCGTTCCATCGAAAATGCAAAGAAGAGTGCCGGAGCCACCGTTACACTTTCTATTAATCGTTCCGCAATGATGGAAAATTTTTCTAAGAGTGATTCAACGGCGGAAACAAACAAGTCCAATATGCCTACCATTACTCAAGCAGATGCGGATAAAATAGCGAAACTTTCTGGTGTCAAATCTTTCTCATATACGAAACAAGCTACCGCAAATGCTAAAAGCAATATCGAAGCAGTCAGTCAATCTGACACCACAGAGAATAATGATAAACAAGGGGCTGTCTTTATGGCAGGGCCGGAAATGGGCGGAAGTACTCCCGGTGATTTTAAAATCGTCGGTACAAACGACTTGCTCGCCTCTTCAGAGTTTTCAGGTGGCACAAATAAAATAACCTCTGGACGTGCCATTCAGTCTTCTGATGAAGGAACGAATAATGTTGTCATTGAAGAGAGCTTGGCTAAACAGAACAATCTCAAACTAAACTCAACATTTACCCTCAAAGACAGTAATGATAAAACTTACAAAATGACTGTTGTAGGACTTTACAAATCAGGTTCGACAGAAAATGATTTGGCGGCAGACTTTAGTTTTATGAACCCTACCAATCAGATATATACTGCTTTGAGTGTACCAAACCAAATCGATGGTAAAACAGGAACGCTTGGAAGTGCAATCTTCAATCTGGAAAACCCAGAAGATTCAGAGAAATTTGTCAAAGAAGCTACTAAGCTTATCGATACAGATAAATTTGAAGTACAGTCTAATGATGCTCTTTACCAACAAATGCTTCAACCTCTGAACAATATCAGCAGTTTTTCAAAGAATATTGTTATCCTTGTTACACTTTCAGGTGCGATCATCCTGGCGCTCATCGTTATGCTCATGGTCCGTGAACGCCGCTTTGAAATTGGTGTCTTGATGAGTTTAGGTGAGTCAAAAGGAAAAATTGTTGCGCAATTCTTTACTGAACTGTTTATGATAATGCTCGTTTCTACTGCTATAGCCTCAGCTACTGGTAACTTTGTGGGCAATGCCGTTGGCCAACAATTACTTAACCAAGAAACTCAAACCAGTCAAACCAATAAACCTACTCAAATAAATGGTACTCAAAGACAAGAAAACGAACCTCAGACACAAAAAGGAGGTCCTGGCGCTCAACCTGGTGGGATGCGTACAGCGATTGGGATGGGACAAAATAGTGAACAGCTCAAAGCCATAAATGAGCTCGAAATTAAAACAAGTCCACAACAAATCGCAATGTTAGCAGCTCTTGCACTCTTGATTACGCTTGTAGCCGTTGGTTTAGCAGCAATTGGCATTTTACGCTTAAACCCTAAACAGGTACTGACCAATTAAAGAAGGAGGACACTATGACAGTATTGAACATCGAAAATTTGACTTACTACTATAATCATCCAGAAGATTACCTCTTTCAAGATGTCACAGAAACTTTTGAAGCAGGCATTATGTACAGTATTCTCGGCCAGTCTGGGAGTGGAAAAACAACATTATTATCCCTTCTGGCAGGCTTAGATATGCCCAAGTCCGGACAGATTAAACTTAATGGAGAGGAGATAAAATCAAGTCAGCTTACGCATTATCGGAAGAACATTGTTTCGACCATTTTTCAATCTTATAATTTATTGACCTATATGTCAGCATTTGAAAATGTAAAAACAGCGCTCAGAATTTCAAATGTTTCCTTTGATGATGAGAAGCAGGCCATTATTGACAGTTTGGAAAAAGTGGGGTTGACTGAAGACTTAATCTACAAGCCTGTAAGTAAACTTTCAGGAGGTCAGCAGCAACGGGTGGCTATCGCACGCGCCCTCGTTTTAAATCATGATATCATCATTGCGGACGAACCAACAGGAAATCTTGATGAAAATACGACGCGACAAATTGTCGAGCTCTTCAAAAAAATTGCTCATGAAGATCATAAACTTGTAATTATCGTCACTCATGAAACAGAGGTAGCCCAAAACTCCGATATTGTATATCAACTCAAAAATAAAAAATTTACCAAATTAGAGACGTTTTAACAGGAGACATACAAAAAAAGACTAGGCATAAAGCTTGTCTTTTTTCTTATTCCATTTTAACTTTTTATGAGGGCTTCTATTTTTTACTTTTTGATCTGTCCAGCCCGCGAAAATATCCCCTTGCTTGGCTGTCGAATTCAAATGTTAAAAGAGCAGACACCGTGTAAATTCTCCTCAGATTGCTTGCATTTTCTTCCCAACAAATAAGAGACCGTCCAAAAGACTGTCTCTTATTTATACTATTTACTTGTGATACAAAGTGCCTTACTTCGCCTTATTCTTCATCCATAGACAAAACAGAAAGGAAAGCTTCTTGGGGTACTTCTACTGAACCAATTGATTTCATTCGTTTCTTACCCGCCTTTTGTTTTTCCAAAAGTTTACGTTTCCGAGAAACGTCACCACCGTAACATTTCGCCAAGACATTTTTACGCAAGGCTTTGATGTCGCTACGTGCCACGATTTTTTGACCAATAGTAGCTTGGATAGGCACTTCAAATTGTTGACGAGGGATAAGTTTTTTGAGTTTTTCAACGATAACTTTACCACGTTCGTAAGCAAAATCTTTGTGCACGATAAAGCTAAGGGCATCGACTTTTTCCGAATTCAAGAGAATATCCATCTTCACGAGGCGCGATGGACGGTAATCTGAGATTTCATAGTCGAAACTTGCATAGCCACGTGTTGAAGATTTGAGCTTATCAAAGAAATCAAAGACAATTTCATTCAACGGAATATGATAAATAACATTGACACGGTTAGCATCAAGATAGTCCATCGTCACAAATTCCCCACGTTTGCGTTGAGCCAGCTCCATAACGGCACCCACAAACTCATTAGGAACCATAATTTGTGCTTTGACAAATGGTTCTTCAATACTATCAATACGAGTTGGATCAGGGAATTCACTCGGATTTGCGACTTCCATTGTTTCACCATCTGTCGTGTTGACATGGTAAATTACAGATGGTGCAGTCATAATTAAGTCTAAGTTAAATTCACGTTCCAAACGCTCTTGGATAACATCCATATGCAAAAGGCCTAAGAAACCACAACGGAAACCAAATCCAAGTGCTTGTGATGTTTCTGGCTCAAACTGCAAGCTGGCGTCATTCAGTTGGAGACGTTCTAGCGCTTCACGAAGGTCATTATAACGGTTAGAATCGATCGGGTAAAGCCCACAGAAAACCATTGGATTCATCTTTTTATAACCCGCAAGTGCTTCATCAGCAGGGCGATTTGCTAAAGTGATTGTATCACCGACGCGTGTATCCGCAACCGTCTTAATTGCGGCTGCCAAGTAACCTACATCCCCCGCCATGAGGAAGTCACGCGCTACTGCTTTAGGGGTGAAAATCCCAACTTCCGTCACGACAAATTCCTTACCGTTTGACATCAATTGAATAGTATCGCCGACCTTCACAGAACCATCAACTACACGGATTTGCAAGATAACACCACGATAAGCATCATAAACCGAATCAAAAATCAGCGCCTTCAGTGGGGCTTCAACATCTCCTTGAGGTGCTGGAACCTTCTCAACGACTTGCTCCAGAATTTCTTCAATACCGATACCTGCCTTTGCAGAGGCTAAAACAGCTTCTGAAGCATCTAATCCGATGACATCTTCAACTTCAGTACGCACACGTTCTGGATCTGCCGCAGGCAAGTCAATTTTATTAATGACAGGTAAAATTTCCAAGTCATTATCTAAAGCCAAGTAAACGTTGGCCAAAGTTTGGGCTTCAATTCCTTGAGCGGCATCGACAACAAGAATTGCACCTTCACAGGCAGCTAAAGAACGGGAAACTTCATAGGTAAAATCGACGTGCCCGGGCGTGTCAATCAAATGGAAAATGTAGGTTTCTCCATCTTTAGCCGTGTATTCTAACTCAATAGCATTGAGCTTGATCGTGATACCACGTTCTCGCTCCAAATCCATGCTGTCCAAAAGCTGTGCTTGCATTTCACGTTTTGAGACCGTTTCTGTCAGTTCAAGGATACGGTCAGCCAGCGTTGATTTTCCGTGGTCAATATGCGCGATGATCGAAAAGTTACGAATTTTCTCCTTGCGCGCGTTCATTTCTTGTATATTCATCATTATTTCCTTAATAAAAAGTCTATTAGCTCTATTATAACATAAAGTTACTTTCTCAAAATAAAGAAATATATAAAAAGACTTTTTTACTCTATTATTATTCTGACATTAACTCAGCGGGTTTTATTTTCACCGGAACCTCTTCTCATAAAGCAATTTAGACAAAAACTCAATCAAGTCGGTCCATGTTTCTTTATCAAAAATATTTTTAAAGTAAAAAACATCTTTGGAAAGGAAATTTCCTTCGGGATCACTAGAAATGATAACATCAGCTTCAGGTATTGTTTTGCAGAAAGCGATTAAATCGCTATTAAAAAATTTTTTCAAGGTGTTTTGAATATAGAAGCTATTCACGATGCTTGAAGTATGATTAATATAGACCTGAACAGGGATACTAGGCGCATTGAGTTCGTAAATTGTATAAAGTAATGCTGTCAAACTTTTCCTCTCCAGATCACTCAACTTCTGAGTAGAGGGAAAATAGGTAATGGTCTGATTCAGCCTCTCTTTAACCGCACGATAACGGGGCTTTTTTTCAAACAATTCATAATTTTTTTCGATAGGAACTGCACGGTAGAAATCAACATTAAACTGTATGTAACGTGAATATAAGTTGGTAAGCACTAAAAGATAGTAGGATTTGACATAATTTTCTTCTGAAAACTCAAAAGAGAATGTCTCGCGAAATTTTTCTAGAAAATGGCTGACTTCGTAACCAACAGGAAGTTCCGACTTTTGAAATTTTTCAACAAGAGTCTTTTTTTCGTTCATATCATCAAACTCGAAAATAAGCCCTCTCACTAAAAAACTGAGAAGTATTGACTCTTTCTCGATAATCTCTGGTGCTACATTAAAAGAGGCAATATTTAAACAGTGTTGACCGCGATAAAATATCGAAATATCTTCTAGAAATGCTTTTTCAACCTTGGCATATTTCTTAAAGTAAACGATACGATAAGAAGTCACGCCTGCAAGTATAAGCAATTTTTGTTCCTGAGCTTTTGAAAGTTTTCGCTCAATTTTTAAAGCACGCTTTAGAAAATTTATATCGATAAATTCTGGCGGAAAGGCATCAGAGAAAGGCTTTTTTCCTAAGGTATTGAAAAGGTGCCAATGTGTGAGATAAAGAAAATAACGCACCCCAAGTTCATCTCCCGAAAAATTTGTCGCATTTGCCAAGTCAAATTCGGCTTTAAAAGGGAGCATAATCTCTTTTACTTGTGTCAACAACTTGTAGACTGTCGGTTCACTAAAATTCAAATCATAGGCAATTTCAGGAATTGACGTGTAGCTTTTACTGATAAGTGCAGAGAGGAGACTGTATAAAGGGCTTTTCCGCATATAATTCAACTGCAATCGTGTCACGATATAATCTGGTGTCATTTCATTTTTCATTTTTATAACTATTTTTGAGGACTTTTTTACGATTTTAATGTCTTGCCCAAAAAGTGCATGGATATCTTCTTCAAGTTCCTTGCTGTAGCGTCTAAAAGTTTCATTTTTCAAATTCAATTTCTCCCTTAAATCTTTAGAAAATTCACCTGCCCGAGAAAACAAGATGTATTGAAAGAGTTCAATCTTAACTTGTTCCTTTGGCGTTGTGAAAAGCTCTATCATAACTTTTTCTCCTATTTCCATTCCTAGATTTGCATCTTCCAACATTTTTTATTTCCTCAAGCCTTCAAAATATAAAAACAGCGAAACGCTGTTTTTATATTTATTATAACTTTATGCTGGTGGTGTACTTTTAGTCGTCGATACAAGATTCCAAGTTATCGTACTGCTAAAAGTCTCTCCTGCATTCAGATCGACTAGCGGATCAGGTTGTAAGAGCAACTGCCCGCTTAAATCAAATGCTTCACTGCTTACCGAATCTACAATGTAATTATCTGTATCATCATCTTTAAGATTTATTTCAAAGGGATAGCTGGACATTGTAAGTTGACTGTTAAATTTCAGTCTCTGATTATTGTTACTTTGGAAACGACTCATCTTTGCAGAAAGTCGCCACCCCCCTTTTGCTCTACTGTCCACAACTTCAAGATGGTCTTGCGCAATGGGCTCTCTATCTTTTGTTCCCTCATAGATATAGCTTGCGGGCAATTTACCAAAATTAAAGTTAGGCACTTGTTGTAAGAGGAGTTTTCCAGTCGCTTTATTAACCAAGAGTTGAGCCTTATTTGAAGAAAGGGTAACTGTTTCCTTTTTGCCATCACCTGTATCAATTGTTGTTGAAAAAGTGACTTGAACAGCAAAGGGTTTCCCCTTTTCTGTCGCTTCACGCGCAGTCTTCATAAAGGCATTGTCTTGAGCAAAAGAAAGGATATGGTCTGCATCATTGAGACTGGTCAAATCACTTACTGTACCTTTATAGTTTTTTACCCCTTGAGTTTCAGAGAAAGCTTTAGAAGTTTTACCTTCTATATATCTCCATTCATAACTCCATGTTTCGGCGCTTTCAACCGATTTGTTCAAATCTGCTAAACCTTGTCCATCAAGCTCCCAGCTCATACCACTATCTTCTGCAACATTTTTCGCTGCTAAACCACCAAGGTAGATTGTTTTATTATCTGTAGGCGTTGTCCCATCATCATTTCTAATCCCCGCAGACATGGTAAAAGGAATACCGGGTGCTTGCTCATCAGTGTTTACTTCGTCAAGCTGATCCCCAGCATCAAATTCAACACTGCGACCTTCTGTTTTGAGGAAATTAATCCCCTTTAAAGAGCTGGTCCAAGTAATTTTACCTGTCGCATCACGTGGCGTTGTCACTGCTTTTGCTGAATAAGTAGCTTTTTCAAATACAACATTCGGAGTCGTAATGGAGATGCCACTCGCAGCAACCGGCTTATCTTTGACCGTCACTTTAGCTAGATCAGAGTAATAAGTAGCTGCAAGACCAATGATGGGGACTTGATTAAGTCTTGTTTCGAGCTGAAAATAGTAGTTCCCCGCTTGCAGTTTAGATACAGGGATGTCAATGCTTTGTTTTGTCGATCCAAGAATCCCACTTCTATCCGAAAATTCCCCAATACTTCCCTTATTTAGCCAACTCCCGTCTGCTTGTTCCTGCCAAGCATTCACTTTGACTTTAACTGTTCCCCATGTATTGACCCATGATGTCGTTTTAATACTCAAATCAGCAGCTGTACCTTCAACAATATACTGCTCTTCTTGGGGCTGAGAAAGAATTCCTGTACGTAGTGGAAAGAGTAAATAAAGACCATTACGATCTGGTTTATGGGCGCCTGGCAAGTCTGTATAACTTGCATCTGATGATAGGTCCGCTGGAGTTATTTTTTCCGACTTGGGTTTATCTTCAACAGTTTTTTCTTGCTCTGCTGTCTCAGATGTTGTTGGTTCTTCCTCTTCTATTGGGGCTACCTCTTCAGACGTTTGAGCCGTTGAATTTTCCGCCTCAGTAGTTTGACCAGTATCCGTTGGTGCTGTTTCAAGTTCTGACTCTTGGGGGCTTGAGGTATTGTCTTTATCACTTGTTGCACTAGATGAAGCCTGTATTTCTGTCTCGCTATCCAAAGCATAAACTGCAGGACTTGCAGTATTTAGCAAGAGAAGGAGCAATACAAACCCTATGTTTATTTTTTTCATTGAAGTTTTCCTTTCTCTACATAGATACGAGTTAAGAAAAATACAACAACAAATAACAACAGCATACAGCCCAACAAGATGAGGAAATATTCTTGAGCACTTCCTGTCGACGGCAAGAGATCATAATGCACCAACTGTCCATTTTGAGGGATTTCAGGTGGTAATACGCCTGCATCTCTCACATCTTGATGAACTGTAAAACCAATTTTACTTTGCATCATATTAGCGCGCACTGGTTGCGTAAGGAAAAGATTCAACAGACCAGAGAAACCTAAGAGTGCTAAACTAACCTTTAGTTTGCCATTATTCATCTTCATTCTCATCTGTATTGCCCTTTCTTTTTCCTAGCCCGAAAGCCACGAGGAAAATAATAATGCTGATGCCAACTCCTGCAGCTAAGAGCCACCAAAGATTTGTATTTGATTTTTCTCCCTCAAGCAGCTTGCTGTTAACAGTTTCTCTATTTTTACTATCCACTGTAAAGTCACGTGCCATATCAAAACTTTTATCACCAGACTTCATCAGCATATGATAGGTATATTTTCCCGGTTTCAAAAGATGGTTATTGGTATCTATTGTATATTCAAAGGAAGAATAGGGAGCCATCTCATATTTTTCTGATTGAGACTGATAAAGCTTGTCCGTTTTTCCTTTTTCCGTCACCCAAGCATCTACTTTTATTTGCCCAAACATGCTTGGAGCTTGGTTACTCACTTCACCTACAACTTTAGGCACTCCCGTATCCGACTTCATCTGTGCGTTGGTTAACTCTAGTTTGGGCGTAATTTTTTTATTGAAGTCTTCCGATATTATGACAGGAATTGTCATTGCAAAGGCATTACGAACACCTACACCTTTTGACTTTGCTGTTTCTTGCGGGACTTTGCGCACATAGACGCTGCCCAAAACAGTCCCTTTTATATTATCTTGCGGTAGCTTAAGGTTAAAGGTAATATTCTTTGTCTGCCCTGCGGCAACTGTTACTTTTTGAGTGGCCTTTTTATCCTCAACTAAATCTTTGAGGGAAAGCCCACCAGCCTCCATTTTTTTGGAGCTGGGAGTGTAATCAATATGGCCATTGTTACTTGTTGTTGCTTGAACAAGCTGAACATCAAAATCTTGAGTTTCATTTTCTGTCAAATTCTGAACAGCTACCGTTACTGGATAACTTGTATTTTTTTCACCCTTAATTGAGAAATAGCCTGCAGCTGGATCTGTTTGACCCTTTCCAAGTACCGGAGTGACGGTAAAACCCGCGCCCTCTTCCGCATGTGCATTCACAGGTAGAAATAAGGTGAATAGCAGTATGGCGAAGCAGCCCAATCCTTTTATAAATTTCATGCTTTTCAACCTCCACTAAAAAATAAAAGCAAGAACCGACAAATCTTAAGTTTTGCCCGTACTTGCTTATACATTTTCATTTATCCGACAACAAAGATTATGCAGTTGGAGCGACGGGTTGTGAAGAACTCAAGTTCCAGTTGATTGTTGTTTCAAAAGCATCATCAGCTGCCAAGTTCGCCTTTGGATTTGCGCCCAAAGTTAATTTAGCATTTTCTGCAGAAATAAGGAATTCATCTTTACCATGCGAACCATTACCTTTTGCAAGTTCTACAGGGCTCTTATCATCTTTAATAACACCTGTAAAATCTTCACCTAAAGTACCGATCGCTGAAAGATCTAAAGCTGCACCTTCCAATGAAGTTTTAGAATTTGTAAATTTATCCATGTTAGCTGTCAATGTCCAGTCTGATGTGCCCAAACGTGTATCACTCACTAAAACTTTTCCTTCAGCTTGAGCAGCTTTTCCAGTGAAACCTGAATAAATTGAGCTGGCTTCAAGAACACCATAGTTAAAGCTTGGTACTTCTTTCAATGTCAATGTGCCATTATCTGGATCCGTTGGATTTCCTGGATCTTTAGCTGTAATCGTGAAGTTAGCAGTAGAATCTTTGGCTTCTGCTTCATCCGCGAACCCTGTAGTAGCTGAAGCCATCGTCATGCTAGCCAAGATTCCCATACCCATTGTTGCTAAAATTGCTTTTTTCATAATAAACATCTCCTCTATAAATTTTTATAAGATTATGTGAATCCACCTTGAATAAACTCACTCCCTTATTTTATAATTTATCTTGCAACATAATTATATTTATTTGTGGGAATTTTCCTCAGCTCAAGATAAACTTTAAGATTTATTTCACATAGGAATTTTAAGGACAAAAAAAACTACCCCATGAGGTAGTTTTTATCTATTATTACTCAAAGCGCATAGCTTTGAAATTTTCATTTTCTTGAGGAAATTCCTGTTTCATTTCCCCCACTTGACCAACTTCAATGGTAATTTGTCCAGATAAAAATTCGGTCAAGTGACCGCCAAAAGTCTTGTCGTCACTTAAAAAGTGTAAATGAGCACCGTCACCATACAAATCTTCTAAAAACTTAGGCGACCAGATGCCAACAATCGTTCCCGAAATATTTTTTTCGGTAAAATGAGGCTGTTCAGCCAGTATTTCCAAATAATTTTTAGTATTCTTTGCAGGTTTAGAACTAATTTCCACCGAATCAAAGTGTCCAGTCATTTTTAAACTGTAAGCTGTGTTTCGTGTTGGAAATTTCTCTGTCAAATCATGCAAGGTTTGCATCGTTAGACCATTAACCTTATAAGTCGCAAAAGGTTGGTGATCAATCACCGCAACATAAGGTAGAGTCTCATTTGGCTTAACCACGCGTACCTGATTTTCAGAATTTCCATGATAAGCAGTGCCATCAAGAATAATAACTTCCCCATCAGCACCATCTAAGGTACCAATACCAATTTGTCCATATTTTAAAGCTTCTCCAGCAGTTATGGTTCCTTCATAAAAACCACCATATAGGGTGTTAAAAGAACCATGCTGAAATATTGCACTCATTTTATTTATAAAACTTTTAACCATGCAACAATTATAGCATGTTCTTTATTTTTTGTCGCCTACTTTATTTATAAATTTTACAGCACTTCTATTAATTTCTTTAAGGTCAATTCCTTGTTGACGTGCTGCAAAAACACAGCCACAATAGCACTGGCGGTAAATGTCGTATTCTTTACACATCTCCACGGAACGTTTCCAGCCGTTATTTTTCTTAAAGTCACTTGGGAGGTATTGAACAGCATAGATTTTTTGCATGTCTAAGCCTATTTCATTTATAAGTTGACCGTTCTTTTTGGGGCTGAGTGTTAGTGCTGAACCAAAATAATCATAACCTAACTCTTGGGCTTTTTCTGCGACAATGTCTAAACGCATTTGAAAACAAGCTGTACAACGCGAGCCACCTTCAGGTTCTTCTGCGAGATGATGCAATTTGACCATTTGCATAAATTTATTCGGTTCATAAGGTGCTGCAATAAAGTTTACCTTATTTCCTGTTTTTTCATTAAAGTCTCGAACAAAATCAGCCTGTACTTTCTCGCGCCTTTCGTACTCGGCACGAGGATGAATATTCGAATTCGAAAAATAAATTGTCACATCAGCATTTTGACAGAGATATTCTAAACTATAGGTAGAACATGGCGCACAACAGGAATGAAGCAGAATTTTTGGGCGAATCCCCTCAGCCTCCCAGCTTTCACGCATTTTTTGATAAACCCGGTCATAATTCACCTTTTGATTAGGATTCATCTTTTCTAGGATTTCAGTCGCATTTTTCATGTCTTTATTTTAGCATATTTTGAAGCTTCCTTGCTTTTCATTTCACGTTCATAAAACTTCGACCTTTCAATTTTGGGCTTTTTATATTATACTATGAATAGGAACTCTCAAAACTCCTACACCCCGCTCTTGGCAATGTCCAGGAGCTTTTTTTGTGTCATAACTATACTGTAAGGTGGTTAAAAAGAATAACTAATATCATAACAAGGTAGAGATTTATAGATGGTAGCTTTGAGAGGAGGTACTTATAGTAATTTTGCCGTGAGCTGGCCTCAGAAAAACTAAAACTCTGCGGAGGTTTGAACAAGTATCACAACTTCTTATTCTCTTATTTAGCAGCCCAAAAATATCTTTTCCAACGAGAAGTTTATCCTCCTCCACACTGCAATCTATGGTATAATATCTCTTATGACTATGAAAACTTCATTCGCAACTTTAGCAGGAAAGAGTTCACGCTTGGTTTTAGAAAAAATCTTTAAGCGTGGAAGCACGCTGCCTGGTAAGATTGCTTTAAAATTTGATCCTGAAATTTTAGCTACATTAACAAAAGATTATGAAATTATCGTTGTGACAGGGACCAATGGTAAAACCTTGACCACAGCTCTCACTGTCGGTATACTCGAAAAAGCTTTTGGAAAGGTTGTCACAAATACTTCTGGTGCCAATATGATTACCGGAATTACTGCGACTTTCTTGACAGCACCTAAGGTTAAAAAAGGGAAAAAAGGCTTTGCTGTTCTGGAGATTGATGAAGCATCACTGCCAAAAATCACCGAATACATTAAGCCTTCACTTTTTGTTTTCACAAATATTTTCCGCGACCAAATGGACCGTTACGGCGAGATTTATACAACTTATGACTTTATCGTCAAGGGTGCAGCGAATGCACCTGAAGCCACGGTTCTCCTTAATGGCGATAGCCCGCTCTTCCATTCACGGACTTTGGTGAATCCCGTCAAATATTATGGTTTTGACCATGAAAGTCATGCGCCTGAACGTGCGCATTACAATACTGAAGGGGTTGTTTGTCCAGAATGCCACCACATCTTAGATTATAAGCTCAATACTTATGCTAACCTTGGCGATTATATCTGCCAAAACTGCGGTTTCAAACGCCCTGAGCTGGATTATCGTGTCTCTGAACTCACAGAAATTACCAACACTTCTTCTCAGTTTGTCATTGATAATCATTCTTATAAAATCAATGTGGGTGGACTCTACAATATCTACAATGCCCTTGCTGCGGTTTCTGTTGCTGAATTTTACGGTGTGCCTGCGGAAACTATCAAGGCAGGTTTCGAACAATCTAAAGCCGTCTTTGGCCGTCAAGAAACCTTTACTATTGGAGATAAATCCGCTACTATTGTCTTGATTAAAAATCCTGTCGGAGCAAATCAAGCGTTGGAAATGATGAAACTTGCTGATTATCCATTTACCCTGGTTAGTTTGCTCAATGCCAACTATGCCGACGGTATTGATACAAGCTGGATTTGGGATGCTAATTTTGAGCTGGTTCATGACATGGACATTGACCAAATCTTTGTTGGTGGTGTACGTCATAGCGAAATGGCACGACGTTATCGTGTTTCTGGATTTGATGAAAGCAAAATTCATGAACTTGAGTCGCTACCACAAATCCTTGATGCCCTCAAAAATGAAGCAGATCAGCACATCTATATCCTAGCAACCTACACTGCAATGTTAGAAATGCGTGAGTTGCTTGCACAAAACAAGATGATTGGAAAGGAGATGCACTAATGGTTTATACTTCTTTAACATCAAATTTAGAAAATCCTAAATACAACCTTCATGTTGCCCATCTTTATGGGGACTTGATGAACACTTATGGCGATAACGGTAACATCCTCATGCTTAAGTATGTCGGCGAAAAATTAGGCGCTGAAATGACTTTTGATATCGTTTCCCTTGAAGATAGTTTTGATCAAGATTTTTATGACCTTGTCTTCTGGGGCGGTGGTCAAGATTATGAACAAGAAATCATTGCGGACAGCTTCAAAAATATCACAGCACCACTCAAATCCTATATTGAGGCTGAAAAGCCTATGCTTGCCATCTGTGGCGGCTATCAAATGTTAGGTCAGTACTATATCAATGCTGCTGGCAACAAGATTGACTGTACCGGTATCTTGCCGCACTACACCAAAAACCTTGGCAATGACCGTTTTATTGGTGATATTCAAATTCATAACGAAGAGTTTGGTGAAACTTATTATGGTTTTGAAAATCACTCGGGAATTACCTATCTTGGTGAAGGCGAAAAAGCTTTAGGTAAAGTAGTTTATGGTGGCGGGAACAATCCCGACGATGACACCGAAGGGCTCCACTATAAAAATACATTTGGTACTTACTTCCACGGTCCGATCCTTTCGCGCAATGCACGCTTGGCCTATCGCCTCGTCACAACTGCCTTGTATCAAAAATACGGGCAAGACTTGGAACTTCCAGCCTTCGAGGAAATTCTCGCCCACGAAGAAAAAGGGCAGCAAATCACGGATGCCAAACGTAAAGTTGAACATTACGAACATTAAACTAAAAAACTGTAGAATAAATCTACAGTTTTTTTAATCCACAGACTTTAATGCACCCAGCATATCGACATTTTTGAGTTTCAGATGGACGACAATACTTAAGCCTAAAGTTGTGGCTAGGGTAATGAGTGTTGAGAGCAACAGGTTACTCCATAACAGATTAGGATTAAACATAATCATGTCGGTCGGTAACATGGTAATAATCACATGATGGAAGTAAGACCCTAAGCCAAAGCCAGCTAATATACCCATAAAGCTCAGTAAAATCGTCTCACGATAAATGTAAAGTGTCACTTCACGATCATAGAAGCCCAGTACTTTAATCGTTGACAACTCTCGAATTCGCTCAGAAACGTTGATATTGGTTAGATTGTAAATAACAACGATAGCCAATAGAATAGCACAGCCAATAAGCACAAACATGACACTGTTAATACCGTGTAAAAAGGCATCAATTGTATTTTGTAAATCACTATTTTGCGATACAGTGAGCGCCCCAGCATTTCGCATAAAGTCTGCCGCAGCTGCTTGACTTTTATCCCTTGATGTATCTCTAAGCTTCAAGAGATGCGCATTTGCCTTTATCGGTGTTTCAAACAGCGCTTTATACTGGTTTTGATTCATAAAAATATAGTGCCCCATATACATCTCGGTAATACCTGCAACTTTTATTTTTACTGTTTTATCCTGATCGTTTTTTAGCGAAATGGTCTGTCCAATTTTTGCTCCAAGCAGTTCTGCCAGTTTTTCACTTATTACTGCGCCTTCTTTTGGTAATGCCAGTTTCTCCTGACTTACACGATTACGCAGTGTTACAAACTGCTTAAAGTTTTCTTCCTTCTCCGGAACCATTAAACTAATATCCTGACGATTATCGTTAATCGTTTGATGCAGTTGTTCAAAGTGAACTGGAGCGTAAGACTTAATATTGTCTGACTGTAAAAACTGGTCAAGTTCATCTTGCTCCTGTTTATTCAAGTTATCCTGAGAAACCGCAAGCATATTGTAGTGTAAAATTTCACCAAACTGCCGTTGACTCAGCCCTGAGATAGAATCACGGATACCAAAGCCCATAACAAGAAGTGCTGTACACCCCGCAACCCCAACAATAGTCATCAACATTCGCTGTTTGTAACGGAAAAGGTTACGTGCTGTCACTTTATAAGTAAAGCTCATACGATTCCAAATCGGCTTGATTCTCTCCAAGAAAATACGCGAACCTGCTTTAGGTGGTTTGGCTAAGAAAAGTGCTGCTGGTGCGCCACGCAACTCAGATTGAGCCACCAAATAAGCGGGCAAAACGGTACAGGCAAGCGCAATAACAAAGGAAACAAGCGTCCAGAAAGGTGAGAAAGTCAAAATCAATCCTGAAAATGTAGAGGAAGCCGAATAAGCATTAAATACCACATGAGGAAGCACAACATGACCTAAAATAACACCTACAGTTGCACCGGCACAGGCTGAAACAGCTCCATATACGATAAATTTTTTCCGAATTTGAGCATTGGTGTAACCCAAGGCTTTAAGTAATCCCATATTGCCCCGCTCTTCTTCCACGAAACGTGTCATCGTAGTTAAACTGACGAGAACGGCAATCGCAAAGAGCACGACAGGGAAAATATTAGAAAGGGCATCGATACGAGTGGAATTATCAACGAAGGTTTGATAACCGGGATTTCCTTCTTTACGATTATTCACGGTATATGCTGGAGCTTCCAGCGCTGCCAGTTGATTTTGCTGTTCTTGCAGCTGAGTTTTACTTTCTGCAAGCTTTGCTTTACCTGTATTTAAACTTTCTTGTAGGGCTTGGAGTTGAGTATTTTCACCAGCTAAAGCTTTTTGCTGATTGAGCATCTTCTGCGATTCTTGCAGTTTTGCTTCTTCTGCTTTCAGTTTATCTTGGGCTTGATTTAACTGGGCTTGTGGCTCTTTTTTTATCTCAGCTAAACGCTTTTCAGGTTGTCCTTCCAAGAGTTTTTTGAGCTTTTTTTGGTAATAGTCTGAGCGTTCCGTAAATTGCGGATCATAGGGACTGAGACCTTGTGTGCTTTTGAAGCTCAAGCGTGCAATCATATACACATCCGACTGAAAAGCCTCAGGCGGAACAACGGCATAGCCGTTAAGCTGGCCTGTTCCTATATTGGTCGGTCCATACAGGCTTTTATCAACAAATTCACTTGATTTGACAAAGCCGACCAATTTGAACTCATGATTTTTTAGAAGGTAAGAGCCCTCATTTTTTTCTTCACTTACACGGATTGTATCGCCAAGCTTGTATTTGTCTTGGTAGAGAAAATCAAGGGCAATTTCATTGTTTTTTTGGGGCATTCTTCCCGCAATGAGCGCATAAGTCGAAAGGTTTTCTGCTTGCGAGAAGACACGCAAGGAAGTTTTCTTATCGGGCAGCAAAACATCACGAAAATAACCAAAATCAACCGTTTTGAGTCCATCTGCCTGACGAATAAGCTTTTGGTCAGATGTATTTAACCCCATCGTTGAAGTAATGCTCAAATCTGCCAAGTGATGACGTGCATAGAATTCCTCGGCCGTTGCCCTCATATTTGGGCCAGACATTTTTAAACCGACAAAGGCAAAGACTCCTAAAGCCATGAGAGAAAAAATAGATATGAAACGTCCAAAGGATCCCGTAATCGACCGCCTTATATTTTTATTGAGGGTTTTTGTTTTCATAGAATCACCACTCAATCGTTTCGATATCTGCCGGACTGTCATTGACCGTAATTTCCTTGACACGGCCATCATGGACATGAATGATTCGATCCGCGATTTGACTAATGGCAGCATTATGAGTCACAATAATCACTGTTGCGCCTTGAATGCGCGACATGTCTTGCAGTATTTTCAGTACGTGCTTTCCTGTTTGATAGTCTAATGCTCCGGTTGGTTCATCGCAAAGAAGGATTTTGGGATTCTTAGCAATAGCACGTGCAATAGCCACACGTTGTTGTTCTCCTCCCGAAAGTTGTGAGGGAAAATTGTCCAAGCGATGACCCAAGCCGACATTTTGAAGAACTTCTACAGGATCAAGCGCATTTTCAACAATCTCTGAAGCCAGTTCGACATTTTCCTTGGTCGTCAAATTGTTAATCAAGTTATAAAATTGAAAAACAAAACCAACATCACGTCTGCGGTAAGTAATCAGTTCTTTCGCGGATAGCTCCGCAATATTTACACCATCAATTATCACTTGCCCTTCATCACTAGAGTCCATGCCGCCTAAAATATTTAAAATCGTGGATTTACCCGCACCTGAAGTTCCTAGGATAACCGCAAGTTCCCCTTTTTCAATCGCAAAGTTTACGTGATCATTCGCATAGATTTTTTCTCCACCAGATTGATAGATTTTTGATTCATCTTTTATTTCAATATAGGACATAAAATTCCTCCTGTAAGCGTTTATATTACTCTATTATACCATACTCTCAACCCTCATTTTATTGATTTAAGTATAAAAAAACGCCAGCCTAAAAGCTCACGTCTTCTTCTATTATTATTTCCAAAAATCATCAAAAATGGTAATGGGTAAGTGACGCTTGTGTTCCGTTTTAAGATACCAATTTTCAATTTTTTCCTGTGCTTCAGGGCTAATTGAGCGTCCTTCTGTATAGTTGTCAATATCCTCGTAAGTCACTCCCAAGGCAACTTCATCTGCCAATCCGGGCTTACCATCTTCCAAGTCTGCTGTCGGAACTTTCTCATAAAGAGAAGGTTCTGCGCCCAAAGCAGCAAGCAACATCTTACCTTGGCGTTTATTGAGACGGAAGAGCGGCAAGAGATCTGCGCCACCGTCACCAAATTTTGTATAAAAGCCTGTGATATTTTCCGCTGCATGGTCCGTTCCCAAAACAGCGCCTTGCATCCCACCAGCAATCCCGTATTGACTAATCATGCGTTGACGGGCTTTGATATTTCCCTTGTTAAAGTCCGAAATCTCCACACCAGTCGCTTCTAAAGCCGCAACTTGAGCATCAACAGCTTCTTTGATATTCACAACTAAACTTTTATCTGGTTTAATAAAGTCCAGAGCTCTTTGCGCATCGTCTTCATCTGCTTGGGTACCATAAGGCAGACGAATAGCTACAAATGTGTAAGCTTCGTTCCCCGTTTCTGCACGCATTTCTTCCATGGCAATCTGTGCCAAACGGCCAGCCAAGGTCGAGTCTTGCCCTCCTGAAATCCCTAAAACATAGGTTTTAATAAAAGGATATTTCTTTAAATAATCTTTGAGGAAGTCCACTGATTTACGGATTTCTTCTTGTGCATCAATCGTTGGTTTAACACCTAGTTCTTTAATAATTTTTTCTTGTAAAGACATATTCACTCCAAAATTTTAGCCATATAAAATTCATCAAGGTATTCATCATTGATTTTAAGAGATTGGCTACGTACTCCTTCAATCACAAAACCGTTTGTTTTATAACATGAAATAGCTGCGCTGTTGTTCATTGCTACTGTAAGCTCTAAACGCGAAATCTCTTCTTTACGTGCCCATTCTTCTAGGGCTGTAAAAAGCCGGCTCGCAATCCCTTGACGATGATAATCCTTACGCACAGCAATGACAATTTTAGCACAATGTTTATTTCGACGGTAAGTGCCACGATAGGCAGCCAAGAAGGCGACTAATTCGCCTTGATCATTGTCGGCGCCCATCAAAAAGTCCGTTGAGGCAATCTGATTGGCTAATTCATGAAGTTTGGTTTTATGTTCGTCAGGTTCAACCAGCATAAAATTATTTTCTTGAAAAATTTCCATTTGGAGCTGACCAAATGCTTCAGCATGTCCTAATTCAATATTTTTTATTCTCATAGTATCAATCCAATTTCATTCCAGAAACCTTGGTGCGTACTTGACTGATCAGACGCATCTTATGGTTCCATAATTCTTGTGATAAGTCAACGGGATAAGGTTGGGGATTGAGGTTGCGCTTATATTCATCCCAAAGTTCGGTCAAGTTGGCTTCAGCAAAAGTTTTGATTTCTTCTAAGGTAGGCAAAGGGTAAACTTGCTGGCCTTTGACAAAAATTTCTTTAAGTAGCGGTTTAGCAGCAAAGTCGCGTACATTTTTATTAATAAAGGTGTGCACGGGATGGAACATGTAGATTTCCTCACTCTGGTCTGGTCTCTCACCATCAAAAGTAATATAATCTCCCTCAGATTTACCATCACTTTCTCTTGTGATACGCCAGATTTGTTTTTTGCCAGGCGTGGAAACTTTCTCTGCATTGCTGGACAGTTTGATGGTGTCTTGCATTTCACCCTGATCGTCTTCCATAGAGACGAGTTTGTAGACAGCACCAAGTGCAGGCTGATCATAAGCTGTGATGAGCTTGGTCCCTACACCCCAAACATCAATCTTTGCTCTCTGCATTTTCAAGTTCAAAATTGTTGACTCGTCCAAATCATTTGAAGCATAGATTTTGGCATCGGTAAAGCCAGCTTCATCCAGCTGCTGACGTACCTTTTTCGAGATATATGCCATATCTCCAGAGTCAATACGGACCCCTTGGAAATTGATTTTGTCGCCAAATTCACGTGCCACACGAATAGCTGCCGGAACACCAATGTTCAAAGTATCATAAGTATCCACAAGGAAGACACAATCTTTATGTGTCTGCGCGTAGGCTTTAAAGGCTTCATAATCGTTGCCATAGCTCTGAACTAGAGCATGAGCATGTGTTCCACTTGGTTTAATCCCAAAAATCTTAGCCGCACGTACATTACTTGTGGCATCTGCACCACCGATATAGGCCGCACGCGTCCCCCAAATAGCAGCATCCATTTCTTGGGCACGGCGTGTACCAAACTCAAGCAAAGGATCATCACCAATCACAGACTTGATACGTGAAGCCTTGGTTGCAATCAGTGTTTGGAAATTAATAATATTGAGGACAGCCGTTTCGATAAGCTGACATTCAGCCAATGGTCCTTCTATCTGAACCAAAGGTTCATTGGCAAAAACGAGTTCTCCTTCTTGGACAGAACGGACTGTACCTGTAAAGCGAAGCTGCGCCAAGTAGTCCAAAAAATCCTCAGGGTAATCTAATTCACGGAGATAAGAAATATCTGTTTCGGTAAATCTTAGATTGTTTAAGTAATTCACCATGCGTTCCAGACCGGCAAAAATAGCATAGCCGTTTTCAAAAGGCATTGAACGGAAAAAGACTTCAAAAACAGAATTGCGATTATGACGTCCAAGCTCCCAATAGGTTTGCATCATATTTATTTGGTAAAGATCTGTATGTAAAGTTAAACTATCGTCTGGATATAGTGACATGGTGACTCCTTTTATGAGGGACAAATTATATTCTTACTCTATTTTAACAAAATTTGACAGTAAATTGTATTGTCATCACCTGTATTTATAAATATTCAGGGACATTTTTATCTTCATGAGTTTAAATTCAATAAATTATTATTTTCTTATTTGAAAATGCTCATATACCTGATGAAAATGGGCTTTTCTGGTATAATATGAAAAGAATTAAAAAGGAGCTATATACCCACTGATGGAACAAGTAAAAAGAAATAAAATCGGAATTCTGGGCGGTAACTTTAACCCGGTCCACTTCACCCATCTGATGATGGCAGATCAGGTCGCGCAACGCCTTGAATTAGATAAGGTATGGCTCATGCCGGAAGCTCTTCCTCCACATGTTGACGAGAAAAAAACAATCTCAGCTGAGCATCGTGTGAAAATGCTAGAGCTGGCGATTGCAGATAGTCCACGCTTATCACTGGAGCTGGGAGAAGTTGCACGCGGTGGGAAATCTTATACCTATGACACGATGAAGCACCTCACCCAAGCTTATCCGGATACTGATTTTTATTTTATCATTGGAAGTGATATGGTGGAATATCTTCCAAAATGGTACAAGATTGAAGCTTTACTTGACTTGGTTCAGTTTGTTGCTGTTCAACGTTCAACCACGGCTATTGAAAGTCCCTACCCGGTCCAATGGGTAGACCTGCCCCTTTCTTTTGCCTCCAGTACTTCTTTACGTCAGATGTTTAAAGACGGAATCGAACCTGCTTACCTCATGCCTCGACCTGTTATTGATTACATTAAAAAAAATAAGCTCTATCTTGAAGGATAGAACTTTTTTTATTATTCTTCGATAATTTCTTCAAAATCAACGGTTCCCTTACGTTTATTAGCAGAAATGACACGAATTTTTAGGACATCACCCATGCGGTAAGTTTTTTCTGATTTTTTTCCTTTGAAAATATCTTCTTCTTCATCGAATTCGATAGCTTCTTCAACACCTGTATGAAGATTAACCGTACGAATCAAACCTTGAACAGTATTTTCGAGTTCCATGAAAAGGCCAAATTTTTGAACACCGGTTACAGTAGCTGTATAAACTTCACCGATATGGTCTTGCATATATTCCGCTTTTTTCATGGCATCCACGATGCGTTCCGTCACAACTGCACGATGTTCCATATCAGAAGATTGTTTAGCGATTTCAGGTAAACGTTCTTTCCATTCTTCTTTTGTGCGGTTTGAGTGATCTTTGGGATAAAGATGAAGTAAACGGTGCACAATCAAGTCAGGATAACGACGAATCGGACTGGTAAAGTGTGTGTAGTCTGTCGCAGCTAATCCATAATGCTGCGTATTTTTTTCTGAATAAAGAGCTGTCGACATCGTGTGGCGCAATTGATACGTCAGCGTTTTTTCAAAAGCTGTTCCTTTAATCTCTTCCGCAAAGTAATTTACAGCTTCGTGAGAATTTGAACTCAAGCTAAAGCCCGCATCAGCAGCTTTTTCCATTAATTTGGCAAATGCTTTTTCTTTCGGTTTGTCATGCACACGATAAAGTGAAGGCAATTTTTTCTTTTGGAAATCAAGGGCAACGGTTTCGTTGGCTGCCAACATGAAGGATTCAATCATACGTTCTGCTGTACCACGTTCACGTTTCACAACATCAATCGCATGACCTTTTTCATCCAAAATAACTTTTGCTTCACTTTCGTCAAATTCAATCATTCCACGTTGATGACGCATTTCTTCAAGCAGCGCGTGAAGAAATGCGT
>CAACWM010000050.1_pt1 | contig 29459 bp, 21 predicted proteins | sample 2275651 | NCBI WGS metagenome assembly CAACWM01 (sample SAMEA5312460, study PRJEB27640) | indoor metagenome | biome: indoor environment; feature: uncontrolled; material: polymer tiles stone | place: Germany | collected 2014-07-07
CTTGAATCCTGATCTTCAGCAATTACATGATCCGTTTTTGCTGCACGATATGGAAAAAGCCACTCAAAGAATTTTGACTGCCATTGAAAATGGACAAAATATCTTAATATATGGGGATTATGATGCGGATGGTATGACGGCGAGTTCCGTGATGAAATCAGCTTTGGATGAATTGGGAGCGGAAGTACAGGTCTATCTTCCTAACCGCTTTACCGATGGGTACGGACCAAATCTTGATGTCTATAAATATTTCATTCAAAATGAAGACATTGACTTGATTATTACAGTGGATAATGGTGTAGCTGGTCATGAAGCTATCGCCTATGCACAAAGTCAAAATGTTGATGTTATTGTAACTGACCACCACAGTATGCCAGAAGAGCTGCCCAAAGCTTTTGCAATTGTGCATCCTGAACACCCAGAATCAAACTATCCTTTCAAGTATTTGGCCGGAGTAGGGGTTGCTTTTAAAGTCGCAACCGCACTTTTAGACTATATTCCTTCGGATATGCTTGACCTGGTGGCAATCGGAACAATTGCGGATATGGTTAGTCTCACCGATGAAAATCGGATCTTGGTGAGTCACGGACTAAAAGTATTAGCGAATACAGAGCGTGCAGGCTTAATGGAACTCATGCGCCTCTCAGGAACCGATTTTGAAAAGGTGAATGAGGAAACGGTTGGTTTTCAAATTGCCCCCCGTTTGAATGCTCTAGGACGCTTAGATGATCCCAATCCCGCAATTGAACTATTAACGGGTTGGGATGAAGAAGTGGCTGCCGAAATTGCGCAGATGATTGATGAAAAAAATAGCGAGCGTAAAGTCATCGTAGAAAATATCTACAATCAAGCCCTCACCATGATGACGGATGAACCCGTAGAAGTTCTTTACCATCAGGATTGGCATAAAGGTGTTCTAGGTATTGTTGCAGGACGCTTACTTGAGCAATTTCACAAACCTATCATTATGTTGGCTGAAGAAGAGGGAATTCTTCGAGGTTCAGCACGTTCGATTGAAAACTTTAATATTTTTGAAGCACTCAATGGGCACCGTGAGCTTTTTATCGCTTTTGGTGGTCACAAACAGGCAGCTGGAATGACTTTTGCCTTGGAGAATGTGGAAGCAATCAAGCAAGTGATGCTCGAGTTTATCCAAGAAAACGACATTGATATGTCAGAGAAAAGTTCACTAGAAGTTCAGGGCAGTCTACAGTTTGACCAGATTAGCTTAGAGACGATTAGGAGTTTAGAGAAGCTATCTCCTTACGGTATGGACAATCCGAAACCTCATTTTCTCCTTACGGATTATCAGGTTGAGCAGGCGCGTAGTATGGGAAAAGACAACAGTCATCTCAAACTTAAATTAGTACAAAATGGGCAAGCTTTAGATGCGGTTTACTTTGGGCATGGGTCTGAAAGCCTGGAATTTGAACAAAGTGACACAGAACTTGTCGGTACCTTATCGAGCAACACTTGGAATGGTACAACAACCGTACAGCTTATGGTGGCTGATGCCAGAGTAAATGGTGTTGAACTTCTGGATATTCGAAGTCGACAAGTTGAATTGCCAAAAAATACAATACGTTTTGTCCATAATGAAGTGAAAAATGGTACAATAGAAGAAGTGCTTATTATTGAGGAAGCCCCAACAGATAAGGATGCCTTATCTGCTTTGACGGAACTAATACATGAGCAGGATTTTGAATTGATTTATTTCAAAAATACAATCAAGAAAAATTATTATTTGACGGGAGCGGGGACGCGTGAGCAGTTTGCACGCTTCTATAAAGCAATCTATCAGTATCCTGAGTTTGATATTCGTTTTAAATTGAAAGACCTAGCAAATTATTTGAAAATCCCCGATATTTTAATGGTAAAGATGATTCAAATATTTGAAGAACTGAATTTTGTCACCATTGATAACGGCATGATGAGTGTGAATAAAGCCGCTGAAAAGCGTGATATTTCTGAAAGTAACATTTACCAAGAACTTCAAGAAATCATTGCCTTTCAAGAACTTTTCGCCTTATCCCCTGTCAAAGAAATTTATAAAAAATTAAAAGAGGAAGATGCACATGCAACTTAAAGATTACATTGCAACGATTGAAAATTACCCAACAGAAGGTATCGTTTTCCGCGATATCTCACCACTTATGGCTGATGGAAATGCGTACAACTATGCTGTTACTGAAATTGTGCAATACGCACGTGATAAAGAGATTGATGTAATTGTTGGCCCAGAAGCGCGTGGATTCATCGTTGGATGTCCGGTTGCTTTTGCACTTGGTGTTGGTTTTGCGCCTGTGCGTAAACCAGGAAAATTACCACGTGAAGTTATTTCAGCGGACTATGAAAAAGAGTATGGTACAGACACATTGACCATGCATGCCGACTCTATTAAACCCGGACAACGTGTTTTGATTGTAGATGATCTCTTGGCAACAGGTGGAACAGTAAAAGCTACGATTGAGATGATTGAACGTTTGGGTGGTATCGTTGTTGGTTGTGCCTTCTTTATTGAACTTGATGACCTCAAAGGGCGTGAAAAGCTCGGTAACTATGATTACAAGGTCTTGATGCATTATTAATTTTAGAGTTTTAGCATCCCATTAAGCAAGACGGAAAACGACACATCATGAAACAGTTTAAATCCGTTTACATATTGACAATGAAGCGAATTTAATATAATATAGAAAAAGAAAATCTGAAAGAGAGCAAAAAAAGTTTGAAAATTGAAGCATTAGAAGGACAAAATATCGAAGAACTTTCAATGATTGAAGTTGCTCATGCAATTTTGGAACAAAATGGTAAGGAAATGGCTTTTGCAGAAATCTTGAACGCCGTTCAAGATTACTTGAAAAAGTCTGACAATGAAATCAAAGCCACAATTGCACGTTTTTACACAGAAATGAATACAGATGGAAGCTTTATTCCATTAGGAAATAACATTTGGGCACTCCGCTCATGGTACGCGATCGACGAAATCGATGAGGAAGTCATTGCTCTTGATGAAATTGATGACGAAGAAGAAAAAACAACTAAAAAACGTACAAAAGTTAATGCATTTGGTATCGAAGATGAAGTGGATCCTGAAGATGAACACATCGACAAAGGAAACGATGCAGATGACATGACTTATGATGATGAGAATCCAGATGATGAAAAAGATGAGGTTCAAGCTTATGATGCTGAACTTGCTGAAGTTGAACTGGATAACGTGGATGAAGACGTTGAACTCGATGAAGAGGACGACGATGACGACGACAGCGACTCAGAAGAGAATTAAAATCTAAAAGAGTGAGGTCCCTGACCTCGCTTTTGTGAATATTACCCAACAAACTTACGCTTCACTGTTTAAAAAGAAAGGGAGGCGTGATAAGGAGGATTAACCTTGGTAGAAAAAGATACGGAGAAGTTTTCGAGAGAAAGTTTCAAAGATAAAATCTTGCGTGAACTTGAAGAAGGAAATCGAGCCAACACGGATGGGACTTTTGAAAACTATGCCCGTGAATCCAACAAAGAACTTTCTTCAACCCCGAGCAGACATGCTCGACGAGAACGTGCTGATTTTTCAGAGATTCAACGTCCAACGCCATTTAAGTTGACGGAAGAACTAGAAAATCCAGAAGTAGAGGAACAAGCTAAAATTTCCGAAGATGTGGAACTTCCTGAAAAAGCTGTTTCTGATCAAGTGAAAACAGAAACATCAGCACAAGAAGAACGTCCAGACTTTGCAAGTGTTCGCGAGCAAATGCTCCAAGCGAGCCAAGGACAAAGTTATTCACGACTGAGACGCAAGACAAAAGCAGCTGATAAAGAAGTTGTTGACGAAGATGAGCAACTTGAAGCACAAGCAGCTGATGTCGCAGCGCCTACTGCCGAAGAGACGACACACAGACAAAGAAGTCGTCGTGCAGCAGTGAAACCGGATGAAGAAGCTGAAGAAATACAGCCCAAGTCTAAAGCGAAGAAACCGAAGAAGAAAGTTTCTTCTGGAAAGATTATTGCTGTTATCGTAGCAGTTTTAATTCTGGCCGCAGCAGGGACTGGTTTTTACGGCTATAATTTCATCAAAGAAGGTGTACAACCGCTCAATACTGCAAATACAACCAAACGCGCCATTAATATTCCAGCTGGAGCAAGCAGTAAGCAAATCGGAGATATCTTACAAAGAGAAGGTATTATCAAAAATGGTATGGTTTTCCAATACTATACCAAATTTAAAAATTTCAGTGGCTTTAAGAGTGGCTACTATAACCTCTCGCCTAGCATGAGCTTGTCAGATATTGCAAGCCTGTTGGAGCAAGGGGGGACAGAACATCCAGTGGAACCCACTCTGGGCAAAATTTTGATTCCTGAAGGTTATACATTAGAACAAATTGCTCAAGCTGTTACAGTGAATTCTGCGGGTAAAGATGAAAAAACACCTTTTACCAAAGAAGAGTTTATGAAGACTGTGCAGGATCAAGCCTTCATCGAAAAAATGAAACAGAAGTTTCCAAAACTTCTAGCTAGCTTACCAAGTAAAGACAGTGGTGTGAAGTATCAACTTGAAGGTTACCTCTTCCCAGCAACTTATGAGTATTCGAAAAAGACAACCGTTGAAAGCTTAATTGAGACAATGCTTTCAACAACAAATGCACAGCTGGAACCCTTGTATGAACAAATACAAGCGAGTGGACTTACGGTCAATGAAACCTTAAGTCTGGCTGCCATTGTCGAAAAAGAAGCCAACAGTGATGATGATCGCCGTAATGTTGCACAAGTCTTCTTTAACCGTAAGAATTTAGGTATGACGATGGATTCGAATACAGGAATCTTTTATGCTGAAGGCAAGCTAGGTAAGGATACGTCCCTTGATCAACAAGCTGCAATTAATACACAATTAGACTCACCTTTCAATACTTACTTGTATCCAGGTTTTGGTCCTGGCCCAATCGTGAGTCCAAGCTTGTCGTCAATCAAAGCAGTACTTAACCCGACTGCGAATGATTATCTTTATTTCGTAGCAGACGTTGAAGGTAAGATTTACTTTGCACAAACACTTGAAGAGCAAAACATCAATGTTCAAAAGTATGTCAATGATGCGATTGCGTCGGGTAATTAATTAGAAATTTAAAAAGGATAAAAAATGGTAGAAAAAACTTTCCCCATGACCAAAGAAGGTCTGGAAAAACTAGAACAAGAATTAGATAACCTTAAATTGGTTAAACGCCCTGAAGTTATTGAACGCATCAAGATTGCACGCAGCTACGGTGACCTTTCAGAAAACTCAGAATATGAAGCAGCAAAAGATGAACAAGCTTTCATCGAAGGTCGAATTTCAACTGTAGAAACAATGATTCGTTACGCTGAAATCGTAGACAATGCCAATATTGATAAAAATGAAGTTGCCCTTGGTAAAGCAGTTGTCTTCCAAGAAGTTGGAGATGACGAAGAAGAAGAGTACGAAATCGTTGGTACTGCTGAAGCTGATCCATTTTCAGGTAAAATTTCAAATGAATCTCCAATCGCTCAAGCTTTGATTGGCCGTAAAGTTGGTGATGTGGTAAAAATTCCATTGCCTATGGGTGAAATCGAAGTTAAGATTGTTGATGTAAAATAAAATAAAAAAAGTCTGCCTTTTAGCAGATTTTTTTATTTTAGAGGCATTTCAGCCACTATTTTTGGTAAAAAATTAAAATTTTCGATATAATAGTCAATAAAGGTCAAAGATTGGAGGTTCTATGTCTGCCCAAAATACTTCAGATATTATCGAAGCTTATTTGCGAAAACTGCTAGAAGAGGCACGTGAGATTGAGATTAAACGTGCAGATTTAGCCAGTCAATTTGACGTGGTTCCTTCGCAAATTAACTATGTGATTAAAACCCGTTTCACCCCATCTAAAGGCTTTGATGTTGAGTCAAAGCGTGGCGGTGGCGGCTATATCAAAATATTCAAATACCATTATTCGGCAAAGCATGAATTCTTGCTTGATTTAGCACAGAAGTTGCCTGCCAACTTGACCGAAGGTATGGCGCAAGATATCTTGCAACTTTTATTTGATGAAAACATTTTGACTGAACGAGAAGGTAATCTTCTCCTTTTGCTTTTAGCTGATAGTGATATTTCTAACAGTTGTCGAGCGCAAATGATGATAAAAATACTACAGAGATTGGATCGTGATGATGAAATTTAATGAAAAGGACTTTACACCACAAGTTGTTAGAGTGCTCGAGAAGTCTGTCGACTATGCGCATAAGTTTAACTACGCTTGGGTAGAAAGCTCGCACCTATTGGCTGCCTTGGCTGAGGTTCCGGCTTCATTGGCATTTACGCTACTTAATTCAGAAAAGATTGATTTGGAAGAGATGTTAATCGACATCGAAGATTTTTCAAGTCAAATGAAGACAAAAAAATCAGAAATAAAGCTTAGCCCAAGAGTCGAAACGATTATTGAGCAAGCCCGAGCATTGGCTCAAAATAACGATAAAAACCGTATTGGGACAGAACATCTCTTGTATATGCTGTTGGCAAATGAAGCCAGCTTTGCAGGACAACTTTTACGTGAGCAAAACATTAATATCGTTAACCTCCGTAAAAAGTTAGAGCAAAAAGCATATTTACGAGTGCCAGAACGCCGTAAAGCGGTGACCCCAGCCTCAAAAAGAAACCTGTCGGGGAAGGTGTCCGAAACAACAACAACACCTACTTTAGATACAGTCTCGACAGATTTGACAAAAGCAGCGCGTGAAGGAAAGCTTGATCCAATGATTGGGAGAGAGCGTGAAGTCGAACGTCTTATCCATATTTTGAGTCGCCGAACAAAGAATAATCCCGTTCTTGTTGGTGAACCAGGCGTTGGTAAGTCAGCGATTATTGAAGGCTTTGCAACACGTGTGGCTGCAGGGAATGTTCCTGTAGGTTTACGCGGCAGTCGTATCATGGCCTTGAATATGGCGATGGTCGTAGCGGGGACGAAGTTCCGTGGCGAATTTGAAGATCGTTTGACAGCTATTGTGAATGAAGTGACACATGATAAAGATGTTATCGTCTTTATCGATGAACTCCATACTATTATTGGTGCTGGGGGAGGCATGGACTCTGTCAATGATGCCTCAAACATTTTAAAACCCGCATTAGCACGTGGCGAGTTTCAACTTATTGGTGCTACTACTTATCAAGAATATCAAAAATATATTGAAAAAGATGAAGCTCTGGAGCGTCGTTTTGCCCGTGTCAATGTCGAAGAACCCTCAGAAAAAGAAACGGTTGCGATTTTACAAGGCTTGAAAGAAAAATTTGAAGCTTACCATGCGGTTAAATTTGAAGAGGGGGCTTTGGAGCGTGCCGTTAGCTTGAGTAATCGCTACATGCCAAGTCGTCGTCTGCCAGACAAAGCCATTGATCTTCTTGATGAAGCAGCGGCCAAAGTTAAAATCACGAGTAAAACAAATTACACCAAGCTAGACGAGTTAAAAGCAGAATTAAAAGCGGAAGAGCTGAAATTACAACAAGCAGTTGTTGCTCTTGATATTGTTGAAGCACAAGGAATTGAAAAAGATATTGAAAGATTAACACACAAAATTGATAATTTTACAGTATCGGAAAATGATAATCCTTTGGTCGAAGAAAGCGATATTTATGCTGTTGTTTCTAACCTTACAGGAATTCCGCTCCAACAAATGACGAAAACAGAAAGTGAACGTCTGATTAACTTAGAAAAAGAGTTACATAAACGTGTGGTCGGACAGGAAGAAGCGATTTCGGCTGTTTCTCGTGCTATAAGACGTGCGCGTTCAGGTATTGCTGATACGAGACGTCCTCTGGGCTCATTTATGTTCCTTGGTCCGACAGGGGTTGGGAAAACAGAGCTTGCTAAAGCTTTAGCGGAAAGTGTCTTTGGGAGTGAAGAGAACATGATTCGCGTAGACATGAGTGAATTTATGGAAAAATTCTCGACATCGCGTCTTATCGGAGCACCTCCAGGGTATGTAGGTTACGACGAAGGGGGACAATTGACAGAGCAAGTCCGTAATAAGCCTTATTCTGTTATTCTCCTTGATGAAGTTGAAAAAGCCCATCCTGACATTTTCAATATCATGTTGCAAATTTTGGATGACGGTTTCGTTACAGATACCAAAGGGCGGAAGGTTGATTTCCGAAATACAATCATTATTATGACATCCAACTTAGGCGCAACGGCTATTCGTGATGATAAAACGGTTGGTTTTGGGGCTAAATCAATTTCAACAGATTATGCAGCCATGAAAGCAAGAATCATGGAAGAGCTGAAGAAACAGTACCGTCCAGAATTTCTTAATCGTATCGATGAAACCATCGTTTTCCATTCACTGACAGAAAAAGAGATTGAACAAGTCGTGAAAATCATGAGTAAATCTCTTGTATCACGTTTGAAAGATCAAAATATTACAGTGAAATTTACCCCTGCTGCCTTGAAAGTTATTGCTGATAAAGGATTTGATCCTGAGTATGGTGCACGTCCGTTGCGTAAAGCGCTACAACGGGAGGTTGAAGACACGCTCAGTGAGCAATTGCTTGCAGGCGACATTCATCCGGGGGATACGATTTCGATTGGGTCTTCTAATAAAAAGATTAGAATAAGTGTTATTGATTGACTTGTAAGCGATTATATATTATAATTAAATTAGAAATAAAGAAAGGACGGTTCTTAAAACTTGACTGTCCAGCGTCTTGCAAAACAGTGAAGATTCAACACAAGAGCCGTTAAGGTAGACTCTATGATCAAATATAATATCCGTGGTGAAAATTTTGAGTTAACAGATTCAATCCGCTCATATGTTGAAGATAAGGTTGGAAAACTTGAAAAATACTTTAACGATGGTCATGAAGTAACAGCCTATGTAAATCTTAAAGTTTACTCCGACAAACGTTACAAAGCAGAAGTTACAGTGCCTGCTAAAAATGTAACCTTGCGTGCAGAAGATACAGCAGCTGACATGTATGCAGCTATTGACTTTGTTGAGGAAAAACTAGAACGTCAAATTCGCAAGTATAAAACACGTGTAAACCGTAAATCTAAGATTAACGTTCCTACTGGACAAGCTTTCGGAGATGAGTTTGCACCACTTGATGAAGCTGAAGAAGTAAATGAAGATCAAGTAAAGATTGTTCGTACAAAACATGTTTCCTTGAAACCAATGGATGCTGAAGAAGCAGTGCTTCAAATGGACATGTTGGGTCATGATTTCTATATCTTTACAGATGCAGATACAGACAGTACTAATGTCGTTTACCGTCGTGAAGATGGCAACATTGGTTTGATCGAAACCAAATAAGATTTAAGTACCTAAACTGTATCAAGAAAAAAGTCAAGCAAAAAAGCTTGGCTTTTTTTGTTAACTCTGTACTTCTGTGACATTTCTTTTCTGTAATCGTTTACTTAAATTATAACAGTTTGACTAAAAAACAAAACTGTACTAGTAAAGAAAGTGCAAACATTCCCGTATATCCCTTGAAATTAGCAAACTGTATGATATAATAAAAACGTAATCTGAAACAGAAAGACCAAAGGAGATTTTCTACATGAAAACAGAAACTAAAGAAATCTTTGAGCAAGCCTGGGAAGGTTTCAAAGGATCAGACTGGCAAGATAAAGCAAGCGTCACACGCTTTGTTCAAGCCAACTACAAACCTTATGATGGAGACGAAAGTTTCCTAGAAGGACCAACAGAACGTACGCTTAAAGTAAAAGATATCATCGAAACAACAAAAGCGCACTATGAAGAAGTAGGGTTCCCATTCGATACTGATCGTGTGACTTCTATTCACAAAATTCCTGCTGGTTACATCGATCCTGAAAACAAAGATCTCGAATTAATCTACGGTATGCAAAACAGCGAACTTTTCCGTTTGAACTTCATGCCAAAAGGTGGTCTTCGTGTAGCAGAAAAAATCTTGACAGAACACGGACTCAGCGTTGATCCTGAATTGCACGAAGTGTTGGATACAACTATGACTTCTGTAAATGATGGTATCTTCCGTGCCTATACATCAGCTATTCGTAAAGCACGTCATGCCCACACAGTAACTGGTTTACCAGATGCTTACTCACGTGGACGTATCATCGGTGTTTACGCACGTCTTGCGCTTTACGGTGCAGACTACTTGATGAAAGAAAAAGCACGCGAATGGGATGCAATCACTGAGATTACTGAAGAGACTATCCGTCTTAAAGAAGAAATCAACATGCAATATCAAGCACTTGATCAAGTTGCTAAATTTGGTGATCTTTATGGACTTGACGTTCGTCGCCCAGCCTTGAACACTAAAGAAGCTATCCAATGGATCAATATTGCTTATATGGCTGTATGTCGTGTTATCAATGGTGCGGCAACTTCACTTGGACGTGTGCCAATCGTTCTTGATATCTTCGCTGAACGTGACCTCGAACGTGGTACTTTCACTGAACAAGAGATTCAAGAATTCGTTGATGATTTTGTATTGAAACTTCGTACAATGAAATTCGCACGTGCCGCAGCCTATGATGAACTTTACTCTGGTGACCCAACATTCATCACAACATCTATGGCTGGTATGGGTAATGACGGACGTCACCGTGTGACAAAAATGGACTACCGTTTCCTAAATACATTGGATACAATCGGTAACGCTCCAGAACCAAACTTGACAGTACTTTGGTCTGATAAATTGCCACATGCCTTCAAACGCTATGCAATGTCAATGTCTCATAAACACTCTTCTATTCAATATGAAGGTGTTGAAACAATGGCTAAAGAAGGCTATGGCGAAATGTCTTGTATCTCATGTTGTGTATCACCACTTGATCCAGAAAATGAAAACGAACGTCACAACCTTCAATACTTTGGGGCACGTGTTAACGTTCTGAAAGCAATGCTTACTGGTTTGAATGGTGGATATGACGATGTTCATAAAGACTATAAAGTGTTCGACATCGAACCTGTAACTGACGAAGTTCTTGACTACGACACAGTTATGGAAAACTTTGACAAATCATTGACTTGGTTGACTGATACTTATGTAGATGCCATGAACATCATTCACTATATGACTGATAAATACAACTATGAAGCTGTTCAAATGGCCTTCTTGCCAACACGCGTTCGCGCAAACATGGGCTTCGGTATCTGTGGTTTCGCTAATACTGTGGACTCACTTTCAGCAATCAAATATGCGAAAGTGAAAACAATTCGTGATGAAAACGGCTATATCTACGATTACGAAGTTGAAGGCGACTTCCCACGTTATGGTGAAGATGATGACCGTGTAGATGATATCGCTAAACTTTTGATGAAGATGTACTACGAAAAATTAGCTTCACACAAACTTTACAAAAATGCTGAAGCTACAGTTTCACTTTTGACAATCACTTCAAACGTTGCTTACTCTAAACAAACAGGTAACTCACCAGTTCATAAAGGTGTATTCCTCAATGAAGATGGTTCAGTCAACAAATCTAAAGTAGAATTCTTCTCACCAGGTGCTAACCCATCAAACAAAGCGCGCGGTGGTTGGCTCCAAAACTTGAACTCTTTGGCTAAACTTGAATTTGCTCATGCAAATGACGGTATCTCATTGACAACTCAAGTTTCTCCACGCGCACTTGGTAAAACACGTGACGAACAAGTAGATAACTTGGTTCAAATCCTCGACGGTTACTTCGGTCAAGGTGGTCAACACGTTAACCTTAACGTTATGGACCTTAAAGATGTTTACAGCAAAATTATGGCTGGTGAAGACGTTATCGTACGTATCTCTGGTTACTGTGTAAACACTAAATACCTCACACCAGAACAAAAACAAGAATTGACTGAACGTGTGTTCCACGAAGTTCTTTCACAAGATGATGATGAAGTAATGCACACATCTAACATCTAATGGAATTTAAAAACAACTCTCCTTTGGGAAGGTTGTTTTTTTTTGCTCTTATATTTATTAAAAGCGGCTTCTTTGATTTTTGTCATAACGCTCACTGTCTGTAACACGATAGGTTGTAAAAAGTCAGGCGCAATGCCTAATGAGACTTTGTTAGAGTCTTGCTATTTTGTCAGCTAAAAATATAATTTTCCTTCGTAGACTGTAATTGCTGCATATCGTGTCCTAATGATCCCTACCTGTAACTGGAAGTAAACATAAAAGTTGCAAAGAATCAATTCAAGTTAGAGCCTTTTTTTACTGTTCATAAAATCTTGGAATGGTCAAGTTTTTCAGAATCCTTTTACCTATATAAAGGTAATAGAATCTATTAAATAAATGGGAAGAATCTTGAATATGACTATCGAACCTAAAATTTTTACAGAAGTAAAAGAAATCCTCAAAGGATTTGGTCAAACCTATCTGACTGAAGACGGAGCACTCAAGCGTAGCAAGTTGACAGAAGACTTGGATAACTATGTGCCACTTCTCATGAAAGAGCTGCTCAGCTCAGAGCTAGTGCGTCAGTCTTATGTGGAAGAGGTAAAAGTCGGAGATAAGACCCATGAGATTTTCAAACTCAATCAGTTTGTGGAGCTTTTTACCTACAAGCAATACTGGGAAGACAGTTACACCAAGTTTTCGAATAAGATTGGATTGACAGCTGGTGGGAAGTTTATCGATGAGACGGCAGATGTGGTGCTTGATTTTCCTTTCAAAGACTGCGTGCTGAAGGCGGGAATGAGTAAAGAAGATGCCAAAGACTCTGACGAAGCTTTTCTCAATGAAGTTATTGCTAAGACAGAGATTGATACGCTCTTAGAGCCAAAGATTTTCGTCAATGCCACACGCTACGATAAAGAACATCTGGAAGGACAACCGACAGATACTTTTAGCGCGCAAGATAACCTGATTATCAAAGGGAATAATCTGATTGCCCTGCATTCAATTAAAGCACGTTATTCTGGGAAAGTGAAGTGTATTTATATTGATCCGCCGTATAATACAGGGAATGACAGCTTTAACTATAACGATAATTTTAATCACTCTGCTTGGTTGACTTTTATGAAGAATCGGTTGGAGATTGCTAGAGAGTTGCTGAGTGATGACGGAGCTATATTTGTTTCTCTTGACGATAAAGAGATTGCATACTTGAGAATTTTGATGGACAATATTTTTGGTCGTCAAAATTTCGTAAATACATTCATTCGTAAAACAAAAATTGGCGGTGGTTCAGATTCTGCATATGGTGCAACAGAACATGAATATGTGACCATATTTGCGAAAAATATTGCATTTCTTCCAGAATTTTTTGTCAAATTTGATGAAAGTTATCTCAAAAGGTACAAAGAAGAAGATGAAACTGGAAAATATTTCTGGGATACTTTAGCGCGGCCGGGATTAAAAAATCCTATTCATTATGATATAGAATTGCCTGATGGAACAACTACAGACCAAGGTTGGATTTGGTCTAAGAAAAGATTTGATGAAGAGAATGCCAAAGGAAACATTAAAATTTCTAAAAAGAAAGATGATACTTGGAGTGTTCAATTTAAACAACGATTGAATTCAAAAGGACGTCGTCCTAGAACAATGCTTACAGACTTAGGAGGTACCGCAGTAGGGAATTCAGAAATAACAAAGTTATTTGGAGAAAGAATTTTCTCATATCCAAAATCTGAGGAATTACTAGAATTTATTTTATCCTTACACACTAAAGAAAATGATCTTGTCCTAGACTTCTTCATGGGTTCAGCGACCACTCAATCTGTAGCAATGAAGATGAAACGTCGCTTTATTGGAATTGAACAAATGGACTATATCAATACTGTTTCAGTTGAACGTTTGAAGAAAGTAATTGACGGTGAGCAAGGCGGAATCTCAAAAGCAGTGAACTGGCAAGGTGGAGGTTCATTTGTCTATGCAGAGCTCTTTGAGAAAAATCAAGGTTATTTGAAAGACGTGCTGTCATCATCTGATACAGCTGAACTTAACGCTGTTTATCAACGTATGGTTGATGGCAGAGCTGATTTTGATTTCCGAATAGATTTGAAGAAGTTTGACGAAGAAAAATCAGAGTTGAGCTTTGAAAAACAGAAAGAATTTTTGTTGAAGGTTATTGATAAGAATCAGCTTTATTATCAGTATTCGGAGATTGAGGATGAGGATGTTCGTGAATTGGTTTCGGAGAGTGATTTGAGATTTAATCAGGAATTTTATGGAGAGTAGAAATGAGTAAGGAGTTTACGAAAAGTTTTGATGATTCCCCACTTCACGTTTATTACATTAGATTAGACTTGGAAGATGACGGGACCTATTCTCCTGATATACAAAAATTTTCGGATGAACTATTTTATGATTTACCTTCATTTGCTTTTGGAAGTAAGCAGGTAGAAAAAGTAATTCAGGACGAAACTTCAAAAGGAGTCGGAATAGCTGAAGTCATTCAAAAATTAGGTGTAAAAAGTGCAAGGATGCTTTATGATGTTTCGGAAATGCGAGATGCTATTGAATACTATAAAACAAATCCAGTTGAAGATAAATACTTGAAAAAAGGAGAATTTGGGGAATTATTGCTCTATCATTTCTTGAAAGAATATCACAATACAGATAATTTAATATCAAAAATATATTTCAAAGATACTGCAAATATGCCTGCTCATGGCTTCGATGCAGTTCATTTGGATGTTGAAAATAAAACTATTTGGCTAGGAGAATCTAAACTTTATAAAGATAAAAATTCTGCTATGACAGCCTTAGCTGGAGATGTTGAGGAACATTTCAATAGAAATTTTTTTAACAGTGAGTTTATGACAATTACTAATCGGGTAAAAGATGAAAATTTAGTCCAAGATGAATGGGTAAGAAAAATAATAGATCCAGACACAGAAACGTTTGAGAAATTAGCAAAAATAAATATAGCATTATTTGCTGGTTTTGACAGCAAGATTTTCGAAAATTATTCTCCTAAATTAAGTGGCGAATTTTTAGAAAAGTTGAAAAAGGAAGTGTCTTCTCTACAAAAATCTTTTGAGGATAAAAACAAAAGCAGTTGGAAAGATGATTTAAACATATATCTTATTTTCTTTCCTATGGTATCAAAGAATGATGTTGTATCTCACTTGCATAAAAAATTAATAGGAAGAGCAATGTAAATATAGAAATATGGATAAGAAGACAGTCGAAAGTATAAATTTAAGTTCCTTTGATGATAATTTTAAATTAACAAAATATGTCTCTAGCATCATTGATACTACTGAAGGACGAGAAATTTTAATTGATATACTTGATAAGTTTGATGAAGTTAACATACAGGCTAAAATCATATGGAATGATTTACTAGAACGAGCAGGATTCTATCCTTATTTCGAAAACGATGAAACTAGCTTATCTCAAGAAATGAGAGCTAATTATCATCATTCGTTTAATTTATCTAATATTACTTTTCATTTGGAACAAAAAGAGATTCAGGAAGAACTAGAAGACGGAAAGAATGTCTTAGTTTCTGCTCCTACAAGCTTTGGTAAAAGTTTACTTATAGAAGAAATTGTAGCAAGTGGAAAGTATAAAAATATAATTATTATACAGCCAACGCTTGCTTTAATTGATGAAACAAGGAGAAAGTTAAGTAAATATAATTCATATAAATTAATATTTAATCTTTCACAAGCGGAATTTATTGAAGAAAAAAATATTTTTGTTTTAACACCTGAAAGAATATTAGAAATAGAGAATCTACCTTCTATTGATTTCTTGATAGTTGATGAATTTTATAAAATTAATGCAAGAAACAGAGATAAGCAAGATGATAGGGTTGATGCTTTGAATATCTCTATTTATAAATTATTAAGAGACAAACTACAGATGCTTTTATTGACTCCGAATATTGATAGCATATCTGAGGAGTTCAAAAGTAAATATAACATTGAGTTTTATAATACAGATTATTCATTAGTGAACAATGAAATAATAGAAGTAAGTTACGAGAAAAAAAATAAGCAAGAAAAACTTTTCGAAATGCTCTATGAGCAAGAGGAGCCATCACTTATATATACAAAATCTCATAATGAAGCCTATAAATTAGCACAAGGTTACTTAAAATTTTTAAAGATAAAGAATCAAGAAATACAAAATCGAGATATGCCGTTATTAGGATGGATACAAGAAAATATATCTCAGAATTGGGAATTTTTAGAAATGCTGAGTTTTGGTATAGGTATTCATAGTGGACAATTTCCAAGGCATATGGTAAATTCACAGCTTGAGTATTTTCAGGATAAAAAATTAAGAGTATTATTTGTTACAACTTCTTTGATTGAGGGAGTGAACACGGTGGCAAAAAATATGTTCATTTATGATAACAAAAAGGGCAAGTTGAACTTTAATTATTTTGATTTTGCAAATATTAAAGGACGTGCTGGGCGAATGCTTCAATATTATGTTGGAAAGGTGTATGTATTTGAAAAAATTCCTGAAAAATCAAATTTTGATTTGGAAGTGCCAGTTATAGATCAGAGAGAGATTTCTGATGAAACTTTAATAAATATAAAACAACAAGATATAAAGGATAATAAAAAAGATGAGTATCAGGAATTATGCTCAGATCTTCCTTTAGAATTGATAGATATTTTTAAGAGTAATTTGATAAATATTAAAGGTCAAAAAAAACTATATTACTATTTGAAAGAAAATATAATAAATAAACCTGAATTATTTTGGATAGGTGTTCCAAATTATCTTCAACTTTCTAAAACTTTATATTTAGGTTATCACTTTCTAGCAGGACAAAAAGAAGGAACAAGTACAGGAAATTATAAAGCAACTATCGCTTTAAAATTAGTAAATTCAAGAACTTTAAAAGTAGTGATAAAAGATCAATTAGAATATAATCCGAAGAAAGGAGAAACTGAAACTATTAAAGAAATCTTGAGTTTTCAAAAGCGAGATGCAAAATATGAAATTCCAAAGTTTTTAAAGACGATAGAATCAATAGTATTATATCTACTAAATGATGAAGATAAACAGAAAGTAAATTATAGTATGTTTGCTTCACTCCTTGAAAATGAGAATATTGTGGATGAACGCTTAACATTTTTATTGGATTTTGGTTTACCATCGAATACTATAAGAAATCTATCTGTTCCAAAAGATATGCTAATAAATGAAGTTCAAAGATATGTCAAAAGAGAAGCGATGAATTTTCCCAATTTAACAGATTATGAAAGGGATTTGTTGAAAAATATTTAAATATGTAATTCTCTCTGATAAAAATTGAAAGTCAAAAATCATGCCTAAAACAACGAAAAAATAGAACTCCTCTCATCAAAGAAATCAACGACTTCTTCGGGCAGTTGACCAACTAAGAAGAGACACATTGACTTTTGGGGATGACTATGCTTCCTGACTATATCTTGAATAACCTCAAGCATGACTTGCGTCAGTATCAAGAGGGGGATTTACTTACCCTTAATTACACTTACGAGAGATAGGTTGATTTGCCTTCCCATCCGACTTCTGTTATAATCATTCTATACAGAACAACACGAAAAAACTGACCGCTCCAACGGCCAGCGTGCCTTAGTTCTCTGTAGATGGGTTAAACGTTAGTCTTTGGGACTAGCGTTTTTGTATTCTTTCCAAATCTTGAATAGATCGATAGCAATTGATACAAAGTCAAGAACTATCAAAACCCAAACAGTCATCAGTAAGAATTTCCCCTTCTACAGAGAGTCGGAATGTCATCATAACCTGTCCACCTCTCATGACTAGTATTTGCAGGCGACAGATACAGAGTAACATAAGACACGAGAGCTTTTACTCTCACTATTTATCCGTAAAAACTTTAGAAATGTAGCAAAAAATATGGCAAAAAAACAAAAAACAAGTAAAAAAATAGAACTTCCCCTCATCAAAGAAATCACCGACTTCTTTGGGGATTATTTTACTAATCAAGAAGACGAACGTTGGCTCTGGGGGAAACCGAAGCTGCCTGATTATGTATCAATGAATCTCAAGCACGACTTACGTGAGTATCAGGAAGGAGCTTTGCATGCACTTAATTACACGCAGAGAGATCGGACGGTAAATAGTCGACTCAACCATCTTCTTTTTCATATGGCCACAGGCTCTGGGAAGACAGACATTATGGCTGCTATCATGCTCTATATGTATGCGGAGTTGGGTTACCAAAACTTCCTTTTTGTGGTCAATACAAACAGTGTGATCTCAAAGACAAAGGAAAATCTGCTTAACCCTGCTTCTAAGAAGTATCTTTTTGCATCAAACATGGTGATAAATGGGCAGCGTTTGGAAATTAAGGAAGTGGCAACCTTCCCCAAGAATCCAGAACCTGGAGTCATTTATCTTCGCCTGACGACTATCCAAACCCTCTCTAATGAGCTTGGAGAAGGGCGTGAGAATAGCTTGACTTATGAGGATTTGGCTAAGCAGAAGATGGTTATCTTGGCTGATGAAGCTCATCATTTCTCGGCAGATACCAAGAGTGGGGCAACACCTACAGAAGCTAAAAATTCCAGGGCTTGGGAAAGTGTGCTGGATCGTATTCGTCAAGGTAATGCTGAAAACCGCCAGTTTGAATTTACCGCCACCATTGATTTGCAAAATGAGTCCATCCGAAACAAATATGCATCAAAAATCCTCTATCAGTATGATTTGACCAGCTTTGTAGAAGGTGGCTATTCTAAGCGTGTCCGTTACTTGCAAGCCAATGCCGATGATAAACAGAAGATGCTCAATGCCATCTTGCTTTCTCAATACCGTAAGCATGTGGCTAAAGAAGCTGGAATAAAAGACTTCAAACCCGTCATTCTTTTCAAGGCTAACAAAATCGCCTCGTCACATCTTGCTCATCAGCAGTTTGTCGAAACTATTGAAAATTTGACGATAGAAGACTTGCGTAACTTTATGAGGCAAGGGAAAATATCTAGTAGTTCTCCTACTTTAGAGAAAGTTTATGATACTTTTCTAGCACGTGATTTGGCACAAGTGGTTGTGGAATTGCAGTCAGACTTTGCTAGCCGCAATGTCATCAACGTCAATGACAGTGACCGAAATTCTGAGGGAATCCTTGCCGATACAGATACAAAAAATGCACTCAATAGCTTGGAAGAGCCTGATAATCCTTTTCGTGTGGTATTTGCCGTTGCCAAACTTTCTGAGGGTTGGGACGTGCTCAACCTCTATGACATTGTCAGAATCAGTGAAGGTGCACCAACAAGTGGGAAGACTTTGAAAAATGGGACCAACTCTGAGGCTCAATTGATTGGGCGTGGGGCACGTTACTACCCTTTTGCATATGAGGGAGAAAAATCCTTCCAACGTCGCTTTGATAAGACCAACAGAGACTTGCAAGTCTTAGAGTATTTGGACTATCATACCATTAGTGAACCTGCTTATCTGACCAGTTTGAAAGACTCTTTGGACAAGATGGGACTTCCTGTGGAAGACATCACAGACTATGATATTTTCACGGCAAAGGTTAAGCCGGCCTTTAGGAGAACTCAAGTCTTTAAAACAGGGAAGCTCTACTACAATGAAGTGGAAGAAGTGCCTAAAGAAGACTGGGATTCCCTTTCTAAATATGGCATTAAAATTGCTGATATTCCTAAAGTTGATATTTCACAAGGGGTTAGCGAGTCAGAGAGCGTAGATGAATCTTCTAAAGTGGAGACAGAATTAGCTACTTTGGAGCTATCTTATGATAATAATGTCTTGCTGAAAAAAGCGATTGCTAGAAATCCTTTCTTTCGATTTAATAATCTGAAAGGATATTTGCCTAATCTCAAATCCATGCGTGAATTTTTAGATGATGCGAACTGGCTAGGAGCAATTCCAGAATTGAACATTACCTTATCCAAAGGTCAAGAATTGACACGAGAGCGTGAATTGCAGGCCGTTGAGAAGTATTTGGAGTATATTCAGCGTGCCATTCTTATGAACTATAAGAAGCAACGTGGTACGAATAAATTTGTCTCTGTCCCTGTTTCTGAGATGGTTGTGGATTACGAGAAGCGCGTGGCGACAACTTCTAGAAAAGAAATCAGTGAAGTAATCATGCCTCATGATGCCAAGAAAATGGATTGGTTCCCCCATGACAAAGCTGTGGTGGACAACTTGGAGTGGAAGCTTATTGAAGAAGTTATTCAGCCTCATATTGCGAAGCTCCGTGAAGAGTATGAGGATGTTTATCTGATTCGTAATGATGAACGGTTGACTCAGTTCGCTCTGCATGATTTTGGTCAGAATATCCAAAGCTATGCTGGATTCATGCCTGACTTTATTCTTTATCTTGGAAGTTCAAGTGAGATTATTCAAGTCTATATTGAGCCGAAAGGACAAGCTTTTGTTTATAAGGATCAGTGGAAAGAAGACTTGCTGACTAAGATAAAGCAAGCAGATATTATCGTTGAAGATGAGAATGTCCGCTTGTACGGCGTGAAGTTCTATACTGGGGATAATGGACGTGAGATTCTGAATGAATTGGATACACTAAGGTCAAATGGACGCTCTGAGCTTGTGAAATCTATCGAAGAAGAATTTGAAAACCTGCTCTAAGCCAGCAGAATGACAGGATAAAAAACGTATGAATATGATGTGCTTTACGTCTAATTTCATGCGTTTTTTGACTAAGAAGAAAAATGTCTTCATTTCGTCAGATCGTAATTACTGAATATCGTATCCCGAGTTGTGCTATAATAAAGCTATGAATAAAGTAATCGGTTTGACAGGTGGAATAGCTTCTGGGAAATCAACGGCGGTTGATTTTTTGCGTTCTCAGGGCTATCCGATCATTGATGCGGATCAAGTGGTTCGTGAATTACAAGCACCAGGTGGCGCCTTATATCAGGCGATCTTGAAAGAATTCGGTCCTGCCTACTTTGATGAGGATGGACTTTTGAATCGGCGGAAGTTGGGTAACTTGATTTTCTCGAAGGATGAAGCACGAGAAAAACTCGCATCGCTCCAAAATCATATTATTCGCCAAGAGCTCTATAAGAGACGTGAGGCACTTTTGAAGGATGACAAGGTTCAAAAGCCCATAATTATGGATATTCCCTTACTCATCGAACAAGCTTATGATGGTTTTGACGAAATATGGTTAATCGCTGTGCCAGAAAGCATCCAAATGGAGCGTATCATGAGTCGAGATAATATGACCCAAGAAGAGGCGGAAGCGCGTATCAAAGCTCAAATGCCTTTGTCAGAAAAGAAGAAGTATGCCACACGTATTATTGACAGTTCAGGAACAATTCCTGAAACTTATGAAAAAATCACAGAATTATTAAAAGTAGTAGAAAAGAGGGATTAAAACGAGTAAATCAACAAAAAAAAGAAAAGTTAATTGGAAACAAAACTTGTGGATCACATGGATTGGCTGTTTTATTGTGGGCTCATCTTTTTCACTGGTAATGCCATTTTTGCCTCTTTATATTCAGAGCTTAGGTGTGACGGGTTCTAATGTAGAGCTGTTTTCTGGTATTGCTTTTGCTTCGACAGCCTTAGTCTCTGGTTTAGTTGCGCCTATGTGGGGGAAATTAGCAGACAAATACGGTCGAAAACCCATGATGGTCAGAGCTTCTTTTGCGATGACCTTTACTATGTCGGCAATTGCTTTTTCTCATCAAATGGGCGGCTATTGGTGGCTTTTGCTCATGCGTAGTCTCATGGGCTTCTTTTCAGGTTTCATTCCCAACTCAACTGCAATGATCGCTTCTCAAGCACCCAAAGAACGTTCGGGTTATGCTCTGGGCGTCTTATCCACTGCAATGATTACGGGGACTTTGATCGGTCCTTCTATCGGTGGTTTGCTGGCGCAGTGGTTTGGAATGGCAAACGTCTTCCTTATCGTTGGGAGTCTGCTTGCTCTAGCAACGATTTTGACTGTCTTTTTTGTCCATGAAAACTTTGAACCCGTAACGAAAGATAATATGTTATCAACAAAGGAAATTGTCAATCGTATAAGCAATAAGCAAATTCTTTTTGGCTTACTTGTTACCAGCTTTATTATCCAAGTTACCACACAATCGATAGAGCCATTTGTTACCCTTTATATCAAGACTTTGACTACAAATACAAATAACTTAATGTTTATCTCAGGGCTTATTGTGTCTGCAGTCGGCTTGTCTGCAATGCTATCTTCAAGTACACTGGGTAAATTAGGAGACAAATATGGTGCACATCGACTGATTTTAATTGGCCTCGCCTTTAGCTTCGCGATGTATTTACCGATGGCCTTTGTAAAAACACCTCTCCAATTAGGACTCTTAAGATTTATGCTGGGGTTCGGTACGGGTGCGCTGATGCCATCCGTCAACTCCCTTTTAGCAAAAATTACCCCTAAGGAAGGTGTGTCGCGAATTTTTGCGTATAACCAAATGTTTTCTAACTTTGGTGTAGTCGTAGGCCCGATAGTGGGCTCTGCAATTGCAGGTTGGATTTCATATCGTATGGCCTTTATTGTGACAAGTCTTTTCGTGGTTGTTAATTTCTTCTGGTCCCTGACCAACTTCCGGAAATACCTAAGAAAACGGAGCATCGTAGAATGAGAGTGAAAATAACTTTAGCTTGCACAAGTTGTAAGAGTAAAAACTATATTAGCAGTAAGAATAAAAGCAGTAATCCTGATAAAGTCGAAACAATGAAGTTTTGTCCAAAAGAGCGTATGGTTACATTACACCGAGAAGTTTAAACTGTAGAGAGTATTTTTCATTCTACAAAACCATTTAATTTCAAAATAATTGCACATCTCTAAAATTGAAACTGAAAAAATGGTATAATAAAAAATGTTAAAAAATAATAGAAATGAAATGATAACTTAAAATGAATGATGGATTGAAGAAAGCAAACTTCCTGAACTATTCTATTTTGATTCCCTACCTGATCATGTCAGCTGTAGGTATCGTGATGGTTTTTTCAGCAACAGTCCCATATCAGCTGGCGAAGGGACTTTCACCTTATAAAATGGCAATCAACCAAGGCGCATTCATGTTGCTGAGTTTTGTTGCTATTGCTGTGATTTACCGGATGAAACTCCGTGCGCTTAAGAGTAAAAAAATGATTGGTTGGGTTTTATTTCTTTTGATTTCAGCCATGATTTATTCCCGCGTTGGGCCAAACACCTCCGCAAATGGTGCACATGGCTGGATTCCTATTCCAGGTGTGGGTACGATTCAACCTGCTGAATATGCAAAATTTTTCGTTGTTTGGTATCTGGCTTCGGTTTTTTCCGAAAAGCAGGATGAAATATATGAAAAAGATATCGCAGCAATTTTTAAAGGAAAAACCATTTGGCAAAAACTATTTGGGGGCTGGCGCACTGCGATTCTCATCATGTTAGGTATCTTGGTTATTATGCCAGACTTGGGTAATGCTTCTATTATGGCGATGATTACAGGAGTGATGATTGCTTCTAGTGGTATCTCTTGGCGCTGGTTTAGTGGCTATGGTAAGATCATTCTGGGAGCGATGGTTGCCTTTATTGCCTACCTTTATGCTGTAGGTGGTGACGTTATCCCGGGACATTATGTCAATGCACGTTTTAAGGCAATGGTGAATCCTTTCGGAGGCTTGTCAACATATGGTCACCAAATGGCCAATTCCTATTACGCCGTAAGTAATGGGGGCTGGTTTGGTCGAGGGCTCGGAAATTCTATTGAGAAAAATGGCTTCCTGCCTGAAGCGCACACGGACTTTATCTTCTCGATTGTTATTGAGGAGCTGGGGCTAATCGGAGGAATTATCGTTCTCGGCGTATTGTTCTTTATGATTGTGCGTATCTTAATGGTCGGTATCCGTGCAAAAAGTGCATTTAATTCGATGATCTGTATCGGGATTGGTTCTACCCTATTGATTTCAGTATTTATCAATATTGGAGGAGCTTTTGGAATTATTCCGGAAACAGGGGTAACATTCCCATTCCTATCGCAAGGGGGATCATCATTCCTTGTGTTGTCTTTGGGGATTGCTTTCGTGCTTAACATTTCGGCAGATGAAAAACGCAGAGAAGTCAGAGAACTTTCAAGTACATATGCTAGAAATGTTTAATATTAAATGCTAAAGTTAAGAAAAAGCTAATCAAATTAGCTTTTTTTATAAAGTTTGTATGTTGTGAAAATTCTTAATTTGGTTGCTGATGCTTTCTAATACTCAATGCCTCTATCTCGCTAAAGCGAGAAGGAAAATGAATTATAAGGTATCGTCAACCATATTACACAACATATTAGGGAATAAAGATAGGGGATTGTATGAAAAAACTGCTCGTTGCCAACCGTGGTGAAATTGCCATTCGTGTTTTTCGTGCCTGTAATGAACTGGGTTTGTCCACTGTAGCCATCTATGCAAAAGAAGATGAGTACTCTGTACACCGTTTCAAAGCAGACGAAGCATACTTAGTCGGACAAGGTAAAAAACCGATAGATGCTTACCTTGATGCGGATGATATTATTCGTATTGCTCTGGATGCAGGAGCAGATGCAATTCACCCGGGCTATGGTTTGCTTTCGGAAAACTTGGAATTTGCAACGAAGGTCCGTGAAGCGGGCTTGGTTTTTGTAGGGCCAGATTTAAAACATTTGGATATTTTTGGCGATAAAATTAAAGCGAAGAAAGCAGCGGATTTGGCAAAAATTCAAGGTATCCCAGGGACGGATGGTGCTGTCGATTTGGATGGTGCCCTTGCCTTTGCTGAAACCTACGGCTATCCTGTCATGATAAAAGCAGCTCTTGGTGGTGGCGGACGTGGAATGCGTGTTTCTCGTAATGATGAGGAGATGCGTGACGGTTATGCGCGTGCCAAGTCAGAAGCACAAACCGCTTTTGGATCAGCAGAAATTTATGTTGAAAAATATATTGAAAATCCAAAGCATATCGAAGTACAGATTTTGGGAGATACGCATGGAAATATTGTCCATCTTCATGAGCGTGATTGCTCTGTGCAACGCCGCAACCAAAAAGTCATCGAAATTGCACCAGCTGTAGGCTTAGATCCAGACTTTAGAAATGAAATCTGTCAAGCAGCTGTCCAACTTTGCCAGGCTGTGGGTTATGTTAATGCAGGAACAGTCGAGTTTCTAGTTAAAGAGAATCAATTTTATTTTATTGAAGTGAACCCAAGGGTTCAAGTAGAACATACGATTACGGAGATGGTGACTGGTGTAGACATTGTCACAGCACAAATTCTTATTGCTCAGGGCAAAGATTTGCACCAAGACATCAAAATTCCTGCACAGGATGAAATTCCATGCTTAGGCGCAGCCATCCAGTGCCGTATCACAACTGAAGATCCTGAAAATAATTTCCTTCCAGATACAGGAAAAATAAACACCTACCGTTCTCCAGGAGGCTTTGGTGTGCGTCTTGACGTAGGTAATGCTTATGCAGGATATGAAGTGACGCCTTATTTTGACAGCCTTTTAGTCAAGGTTTGTACTCATGCAACAGCCTTTGAAGAAGCGGTGCATAAGATGCAACGTGTCTTACGCGAATTCCGTATTCGCGGGGTAAAAACTAATATTCCATTTTTGGAAAATGTTATTGACGATGAGCAGTTCACTAGTGGTCAAGCAACAACAACCTTTATTGACAATACACCACAACTCTTCAAGTTTTCTCGTAAACGCAATCGCGGTACAAAGATATTGAAATACATTTCGAATATTACCGTGAATGGTTTCCCAGGGATTGACAAAACAGAGAAGCGTTATTTTGAACCTGCACGTCAACCTGAAATTGAGATTATCCAGAAAAAAACGACAAAGAACATCCTTGATCAAGAAGGTGCTGCAGCCGTAGTAGACTTTGTTAAAGGTTCACATGAAGTTTTGCTCACAGATACAACTTTTCGTGATGCACACCAAAGTCTTTTAGCCACACGCTTGCGTCTACAAGATATGAAGGGAATTGCAAGCTCTGTAGATCAAGGCCTTTCAGATTTGTTCTCTGTAGAGATGTGGGGTGGGGCAACTTTCGATGTTGCCTACCGTTTCTTAAATGAATCACCTTGGTATCGTTTAAGAAAATTGCGTGAACAGATGCCCAATACACTTTTCCAAATGCTGTTCCGTGGCTCAAATGCAGTAGGGTATCAAAATTATCCTGACAATGTTATTCAAGAGTTTATTCAAAAAGCGGCAGCTGAGGGTATCGATGTTTTCCGTATTTTTGACAGCCTGAACTGGCTGCCGCAAATGGAAAAATCTATCCAAACTGTGCGTGACACAGGGAAAATCGCTGAAGCAACGATTTGTTATACTGGCGATATCTTAGATAAAACACGTCAAAAATATGACTTGAAGTATTATAAAGATCTTGCTAAAGAATTAGAAGCTAGCGGTGCGCATATTCTTGCGATTAAGGATATGGCTGGCCTTCTGAAGCCACAAGCTGCTTATGTACTGATTACAGCACTGAAAGAAACAGTCGATTTACCGATTCATTTGCATACACATGATACGGCAGGTAATGGGATTATCACCTATTCGGGTGCGATTAAGGCCGGTGTAGATATTGTTGATGTGGCAACAGCATCACTTGCTGGTGGGACTTCACAGCCTTCTATGCAGTCGCTCTATTATGCTTTGGAGCATGGTGGACGTCATGCGGCCTTGAATATTGCTAACGCGGAACAAATTGACCATTATTGGGAAGATACACGTCGTTATTATGCGCCTTTTGAAGCTGGGATTACGAGCCCACAAACAGAAGTTTACAGACATGAAATGCCAGGGGGACAATACACCAACCTTAAAGCACAGTCTGCTGCGGTTGGATTGGATGCTCGTTTTGATGAAGTCAAAGCGATGTACAGCAAAGTAAACATGATGTTTGGTGACATTATTAAAGTGACACCAAGTTCAAAAGTTGTGGGGGACATGGCACTCTTTATGGTACAAAATGATCTCACAGAAGAAGATGTTTATGCAAAAGGTGCAGAATTAAACTTCCCAGAGTCAGTGGTTTCCTTCTTCCAAGGAGATTTGGGTCAACCTGTAGGGGGGTTCCCAGAGAAACTTCAAGCACTGGTTCTCAAAGGGAAACAAGCTTTAACAGATCGTCCCGGTCTTCATGCGCCAGCCGTTGACTTTGCACAAGTGGAAAAGGAACTCTCAGATATATTAGGTTATCCAGCCGAAGAACATGAAGTTTTAAGTTACATTATGTACCCGCAAGTCTTCTTGGATTATCAAAAAATGCAAGATGCTTTTGGCTCAGTGACCTTACTTGATACGGAAACTTTTCTCCATGGTATGCGTATGGGTGAGCAAATCGAAGTGCAGATTGAAAAAGGTAAGACTCTGATTATTCGTCTTGATGAGATTGGAGAGCCAGATGTCTTAGGTAATCGTGTGCTCTTCTTTAACCTTAATGGTCAAAGACGTGAAATTAGTGTGAATGACCAATCCATCAAAACGCAAGTTGTTGCGAAGCGTAAGGCCGACAGCATAGACCCCCAACAAATCGGGGCAACGATGCCGGGATCTGTTTTAGATATCCTCGTGAAAAAAGGAGAGCAGGTCAAAAAAGGACAAGCACTGATGGTTACAGAAGCAATGAAGATGGAGACGACCATCGAGGCACCATTTGATGCGACGATTGAAGAGATTCATGCCGTAGCAGGAGAAGCGATTCAGACGAAAGATCTTCTTATCGAGTTACGTGAGCAATAAAATAAAAACGTTCAACCTAAAAGTTGAACGTTTTTATTTAAGAATGAAAAAACACCCAGAGCGTAATTTTGCTCAAAATCAGGTGTTTTTTATTTTATTTTATTTTATTTCAAGCTGTTGGCTTCCATGATTTCATCAATGAAACCATAATCTAATGTTTCTTGTGCTGTCATCCAGTTGTCACGTTCTGCATCGGCATGTACTTTTTCCATAGATTGTCCAGAGTTTTCGGCCAAGATCTTTTCTAAAGTACGACGTGTTTTGAGCAAATGTTCCGCAGCGATAGCCATGTCTGTTTGTTGTGTACCACCACCAGTACCGCCCATAGGTTGGTGAATCATGTATTCCGCATGTGGCAACATGAAACGTTTGCCTTTTGTACCACTAGAAGCAATGATTGTACCCATAGATGCAGCGATACCCATAACGATGGTTTGAACATCAGATTTGATGAAGTTCATAGTATCGACAATTGCAAGACCAGCAGAAACAGAACCACCAGGTGTGTTAATGTAGAGGTAAATGTCCTTTGTGCTGTCTTGGGCATCCAAGAAGAGGAGTTGTGCGATGATTGAGTTGGCCATACCATCCTCAACTTGGCCTGTCAACATGATGATACGGTCTTTCAGTAGACGGCTATAAATGTCATATGCACGTTCACCACGGCTTGATTGCTCGATGACAGTAGGTACTAAATATCCCATAGATAAGTCTCCTTTTTCAATGTTTTATTCTATTATAAATCAAAGGTCAAAAAAGGTCAAAAAATAAGTACGATTAAAAAGGAGGAAATGAAGATCTTTTTTAAGTAAAATGTTTCAAAGAAAGGAACACTTTTATTTGTCGGAGTATATTATAATAGATTCAAGGAGATGAACAGATGAAAGTTGAACATATCGGAATTTGGGTAAGAGACTTAGAAAAGATGAGACATTTTTATGAAAGCTTTTTTTCTGCACGGTCAGGTCAAAAATATCACAACTCGAAAACAGGCTTTACCTCTTATTTTATGAGTTTTGAAGAAGGTGCACGTATAGAGCTGATGCACCGTGCAGACATTGAAAAAGTACTGCCTGAAGGGCTGGGCTTTGCTCATCTTGCTTTACAAGTAGGAGATGAAGCTGAGGTAGACAAACGTGCGCAAGAGTTCTTAGAGCAAGGCTTCCAAGTTTTATCTGGACCACGGAGGACTGGTGATGGTTATTATGAAGCAGTTATTCTTGATCCCGAGGGGAATAAGATTGAAATAACAACTTAGAGTTAAAATTTTTAGAGAAATGAGTTTTAAAACAGTAGTCATTTTGTTATAATAATAGTATGAATTCAGAACTTATTATTGCTTTGATTATTGCTATGATTGCAGGTGCTTGGCTTTTTATTGCGGGCATGTATATCTACAAACGTTTTGACGAAAATCGCTATAAGAAGCGCTTAGCCATTGAGAAACTCTTACGCGAAATTGAAGTCAGAAACACCTTGAATCAAAAAATTATCGAAATCTTGAACCGTCCGATTATTGGAGATGATGAAGAAATCGTTAATCCCCGTAGTGATGTAAAGGTGCCCTTTTACGACTATAATTTTTTGAAAAATTACACTTCAATGTATAATTTGTACATCCCAGCTTATTTCTTAAGTACTTTCTTCAAAAATCTTTCTCACCACTTGGCTGTTTTCGAAGACGAGCAGGATTTGAAAAATGGAGGATATATTTTCAAGGAAGCACGTCCTATTTTTGAGAATTTTTCTGTTGAAATTACGGAAGATATTGAGAACAAGAAAAAAGAGTTGGAAGAAGCAAAGAATATTTATCCATCTATGCTAAAACGCCAGTATTACAACATTTAAATACTTTTTTT
>CAACWM010000056.1_pt1 | contig 27234 bp, 21 predicted proteins | sample 2275651 | NCBI WGS metagenome assembly CAACWM01 (sample SAMEA5312460, study PRJEB27640) | indoor metagenome | biome: indoor environment; feature: uncontrolled; material: polymer tiles stone | place: Germany | collected 2014-07-07
TTGCCCAACAATCAAAAAATCGGCGATTTCTGGGTGATGGACCAAGAGACAGGCTGGGCTTACTGGGCCTCTATGCTAGAGCCAGAAGCAGCCACATCCTACTTGCTGGACGCTGCTGAGATGACAAGTGCCATCCAAGAGACAGTCTTCAATGGCACTTATTATTACGGTATCCATGTGGATAGCCAACTGCTCAGTCCAGACCATAGCGAAGATTTCATCAATGATGGGGAAAGTCATGACCCTAACCTGGATTATTTCCTTGAGGGCATTAAAAATAACGCTGTGGATGAAGACTTTGGTAATCCATCTTATAACGTGGACAGCCAACCATCAGAATTTACTTTCCATCTGATGAACCCGGGCCGTATCTTTACCATGGCGGGCGAGCAGTACCGTTATCTTGAAGACATGGGCAACGGCAATCATATGATTATCCGAAACGATGCCCTCCGTAATGTGTCTTGGGATGAACAAGAAGGTGTACTCACTTCTTGGTATGGCCAACTTGACCCTGCAGTCCAAGCCATGGTTCAGCCTGTGGCCCACAGCTTTACGACAGGAGAAGTTGCGGATGCTTCAGTTACCTTCACAGGTGGCGAAAGATGGCTTCCCAACAACTTAGAGGGAGCCGTTGCGGCAGACCAGACTCAAGTGGTTCCCGGAGGAACGGCCGGAGCTTTTGCCCTTTCTCTTGCGGATGTCACACGTTTATCGGGCCCAGGCTTAGGCTTCCCTAACCATGCACAGCGAGGTTCTGTTGCACTAGGTTGGTGGTGGCTGCGTACTTCTGCGTCTAGCATGCAGGCTTGGCATGTGTCTACCATTGGAAACTTGATTGGTAGTCTTGGTCGTATGCATAGCGCTACTCTTGGTGGAGTTCGTCCAGCCTTAATCCTTCATCAAGCAAGAAACTAAACGCATAAAACATAAACCAAGAGGGCATAAACCTTCTTGGTTTTTTAATGACCAAATATCTTGCCTCCTAATAGGAAAATATCGTGTGCTGAAATATGCTATAATAAAGCTATGACAACTTCAAATATAGATCGCATCTCAAACGTCATTCGCACGCAGGATATTCTTCGTCGGCATGACTTTAACTTTAAGAAAAAATTTGGTCAAAACTTTTTGACGGACCACAATATTTTGACAAAAATTACGGCGACTGCTGAACTTTCAGATCAAATCAATGTGATTGAGATTGGACCAGGTATTGGTTCACTCACGCAGTATTTACTTGAAGAGGCAGCAGAAGTAATGGCTTTTGAAATTGACAAAACCTTGATTCCGATTCTGGAAGAAACTTTAGCACCTTATGATAACTTTCAACTCGTAAATGCTGATGTTTTAAAAGTCGATATGCGTGAGCACATCAAGAATTTCAAAAATCCTGACTTGCCCATAAAAGTCGTAGCCAACCTTCCTTATTACATTACAACACCTATCCTCATGCACTTGATTGAATCTAAGATTCCTTTTACCGAGTTTGTAGTGATGATGCAAAAAGAAGTTGCTGATCGTATTGCGGCAAAACCAAGCACAAAGGCTTATGGCTCACTTTCGATAGCGGTGCAATATTACATGGAAGCCCAAGTTGCCTTCACTGTGCCACGCACAGTGTTTGTTCCAGCGCCCAATGTAGATTCTGCTATCTTGAAGATGACACGTCGTGAGCAACCCTTGGTTGCTGTGAAGGATGAAGATTTCTTCTTCAAGACAATGCACTCAACTTTTGTGCACCGCCGTAAAACCCTGATGAACAACTTACAATCTGCCTTTGGTAAGGACAAAAAACCACAAATAACTGAACTTTTGGCCCAGTCAGATATTTCGCCTACCATTCGTGCTGAAGCACTTTCAATACCCGAATTTGCACGATTAGCTGATGCGCTACTTCCTCTCAAAGAAGGAGAATAAATGGATAAGCTGTCAAAAATTTTTCAAGCCATAAAAGAAGATCCGCAAAATGCTTTCTATACTGCACAAGGTATTGATCCCCTCTACTCTGTACACCAAGAAGCAAAGATTCTTATCGTGGGCCAAGCTCCAGGAATACGGGCGCAGGAGAGTCGTCTTTTTTGGAACGACCCTTCTGGGGATCGTCTTCGGGAATGGCTAGGGATTTCTTATGAAGAATTTTACAGCTCACCTCAGCTCGCCATCTTGCCTATGGACTTTTATTTTCCAGGAAAAGGTAAATCTGGCGATTTACCGCCACGTAAAGGTTTTGCGGAAAAATGGCATCCTTTAGTGATTAAAGAAATGCCTCAGCTGGAGCTTATGGTGCTCATTGGTTCCTACGCTATTCCTTACTACCTTAAGGTGCCAAAGAAAACACGAATTACTGATGTTGTGCGTGATTTTGAGGAGTATCTACCGAAATATTTTCCGCTTGTGCACCCTTCACCACGTAATAATATCTGGTTGCGCAAAAACCCATGGTTTGAAGCACAGGTCTTACCAGAGTTAAAAATAAGAGTAAAAAACCTCCTCGATTGAATCCAGGGGGTTTAGTTTTGTTTAAGGAAGAGTTAATATAATGCATATAAATAAAAGAAAACGCTCTCCAACGGTGAATAGGTGAGCGTTTATTTTTTTATTTAATTTCCAAAGACATGGTGACATGCTCAATTCCAGCTTCTGTAAAGGTCTCGCCTTGAGCTTGAAAGCCGAATTTCTCATAGAGACCTTTGGCGCTGAGTTGTGCATGCAAGGTTAAAAGAGTGATCCCGGCTTGATTACAAAAATCAAGAAGACTTTGCAAGAGAACATTGGCATAGCCCTTGCCGCGCTCTTCTTTTAGAACGGCCATGCGTTGGACCACAGCGTGTTTCTTATCTTCGCTATCCACCAAAAGGCGAACAGTTGCTAAGGCTTTACCCTCTTCATAGCCTACAAAGTGAACGGAGTGTGCTTCATCAATGGGACTACCGACTTCTAAATCAAAAGGTACACCTTGCTCCTTCACAAAAACAGTATTACGAATGCGTAGCGCGTCACAGTATATTTCCGACATAGTGTCACGGGTTTGCTTGATTTGCATAAATTTCCTCCCGAAATCTTGAATTTGCGTAAAAATCTTATTTCAATTATAATATAAATAGCTTTAAAAAAAAAAGAAAGGGCGTCGTTTGCCCTTATTAGTAGGATATTATGTTTAAAAACAGTAAATTATTTTTTTGGACAGTAGAAATTTTAGCAGCGACCCTGCTTATTTTTATGCTCATGCAACTGGAATTTCTCTTCCAACCGGTTAAAACTCTTCTGGCCTTGCTCTTCATTCCCTTTATCATCGCGGGTTTCCTTTACTACATCTTCAAACCTGTGGTGACTTATATGGAAACGCGTTGGAAAGTTAAACGTTTCTTTGCAATTTTGATTGTCTTGATTACTTTGCTTGGGCTTGTGGTTTGGAGTATTGCTTCCATCATTCCTAATGTCGTTTCACAGTTAAGTAGCTTGATTGATGCTAGCACGAAAGCTTTCCCTGAGTTTCGTCATTGGCTGGAATCTTTACAAAATGACCCACGTTTTTCTCACATTTACCACCAGCTAGATATTAATGGCATGATTAGCAATATCAATGTATCCTATACGGATATTCTCAACAATTTGCTTAAAAATTTGACGGACAGTGTTGGAAGTATCGTCAGTATCATTTCCTCTGTGGTTATGGTTGCTATCTTAGTTCCTATCCTACTTTACTATATGCTAAAAGATGGTGAAAAGTTGCTTCCTTCTTTGAAACGTACAATTTTTCGTGAGGACCCACTGGGTTTTGTTGAACTTCTTGAGAAGATGAACGCGACAATTTCTCGTTATATTTCGGGTGTTGCTTTGGACTCGCTTTTGGTCTTCATCTTTGTCTTTGTAGGCTACATGTTGTTCGGCATTCCTTATGCTTTCTTGTTTGCCAGCTTTTCGGCTATTACCAACTTGATTCCTTATGCAGGGCCCTATATCGGTGTTTTACCGGTGATTTTCACTTTGGCCTTTACACAACCATGGACAGCCGTACTCGCTGTTGCTTATGTCTTAATCCTGCAACAGATTGACGGGAATCTTGTTTATCCTAAAATCGTAGGAAATGCTGTGCGCGTTCACCCTGTGACAGTCATGGTTTTGATGTTGGTTTCAGGAAGTTTATATGGGATTCTAGGTATGATTATTGCCGTACCTGTTTACTCATTAGTTAAAGAAATTGTGAAGTTCCTTGCTGGCTTATGGCATAATCATCGTGAGCAAGAAAAGAAAAAAATATTTCAAAACGATTAAATTATGATATAATAGTTTTCATATTACTAAAAAATAGGAGTAAAAATGGCACACCCTGACCCCGAGAGCACCTCGATAATTTTACAGATTTTCTTACTTGTTTTTCTTACTGCTTTGAATGCATTTTTCTCAGCAAGTGAGATGGCACTCGTTTCTCTATCACGATCACGTGTAGAGCAAAAAGCGAGTGAAGGCGATGAGCAGTATCAATACTTGCTTAGTGTAATCGATAATCCGACACACTTCCTGTCAACCGTTCAAGTTGGGATTACCTTCTTGAATATCGTTGCGGGTGCAAGTTTGGCTGATACATTAGCTGCACAGCTGGCACCGTTGTTTGGTGACACAAGCTTTGCCCAAACCTTAAGTAAAATCATTATCTTGGTTATTTTGACTTTCTTTACGATTGTATTTGGTGAGCTTTTCCCTAAACGTATCGCTCAGGCTCTTAAAGAAAAAGCAGCTTTGAAAATGGTTCGTCCCCTGATGGCGATTGGTGTAGTGTTAAAACCTTTCATTTGGTTGTTGACCATTACGATTAATGGACTTGCAAGAATCTTCCCCATCAAGTTTGACAGCAGTGACGATGACATGACCCGTGATGAGATTGAGTATCTCGTGCATACCGATGAAACCGCCTTGGATGATTCTGAACGTGAAATGATTACAGGTGTTTTCAGTCTTGATGAACTTGTAGCACGTGAAATCATGGTTCCACGTACGGATGCTTTCATGATTGATATCAATGATGATCCACGTGAAAATATTGAGAAAATGCTCAGCGAGTCTTACTCTCGTGTTCCTGTTTATGATGATGATAAAGACAACATCTTAGGGATTATTCACACCAAACGTATCTTAGCTCGAGGCTTTGCTGATGGTTTTGATAACATTGATTTCCGTGAGATGTTGCAAGAACCTCTCTTTGTTCCTGAAACAGTCTTTGTGGATGACTTGATGCTCCAGATGCGGAATACCCAAAATCAAATGGCTATTCTGCTGAACGAATATGGGGGCGTTGAAGGTATCGTCACACTTGAAGACTTGATTGAAGAAATCGTCGGAGAGATTGAAGACGAAACGGATATCGCAGAAGCCGAAGTTCATAAGATCGGCGAGAACATGTATGTGGTCCAAGGTAAAATGACCATCAATGACTTTAATGACGAATTTGGCACACATTTGGTCAACAAAGATGTAGACACAATGGCTGGTTTCTTCCTTTCAGAAACAGGACAAATTCCAGAAAAAGGACAGCAAGTGATGTGTAAGATTGATAACTTAGAAGATCATTTCTCACTCACAAGCCTAGAAGTAGATGGAAACCGTATATTAAAACTTCGTGTGGAGTTCGATGTGGAACTTCCTGAATAAAAGTAAAAGATAGATTAAAATTAATCTATCTTTTTATTTTGCCGTCCTGACTTTCTGAAAAAAACTATGATAAAATGTAAAAGAAATGAAGATACAGAACAGAGGAGGGAATATGAAAAGAAAAGAACATTTGGCTATTGTCATAGCTATTTTTATTGCCACATTCATGACATCTGTTGAGGTTACGATTGTGACCACAGCTATGCCAACCATTATTTCACAGTTGAAAGGCCTAGAACTCCAGAGTTGGGTTTTTGCCATTTATTTACTTATTTCAGCTATTGCAACGCCCATCTATGGAAAACTAGCAGATAATCTTGGACGGAAAAATATTTTTATCTTTGGACTTGTTTCTTTTGTGATAGGTTCGATACTTTGTGGTATTGCACCCAACATGCTCTTCCTTATTATTTTCCGAGCGATTCAAGGTATAGGTGCAGGAGCTGTGATGCCCTTAACATTTACAATTATTGCTGATTTATTTGATTTTGAAGAGCGTGCAAAAATCATGGCACTGAACAATACAGCTTGGGCTATTTCGGCTTTAGTGGGCCCATTGCTTGGTGGGTGGATTGTTGATACGCTGGGTTGGCATTGGGTTTTCTTTATCAATGTGCCTTTGGGATTAATCACACTTTTACTTACAATTTTTGGGTATAAGGACGTGCACGAAAAAACAGCGAAACAACCAATGGACTGGGCAGGTATCGCCTCGCTATCTGTGCTTTTAGTTTCATTATTGCTGATGTTTCAAGAAATGTCAGCTTCCACAATCAATTGGCTCTTAGAGGTGGTGCTCCTCTTCTTGATTGTTGCTGCCAGCATCATTTTTATTCGTACAGAGAAAAAAGCGGTCGATCCTTTATTTAATTTAGAAATGTTTAAAACAAGGACTTTCAGTATCCAGATTATTATTTCGATGCTTTTAAGCGGCTGTTTGATTGCTTTCAATATTTACTTCCCTATTTGGCTACAAGCCATTTATCGTGTTCCAGCCTTTGTCGCAGGACTTGCTTTAACACCTACGTCATTGTTTTGGATGGTGACCAGTTTCTTTGTTGGTTTTCTTTTGCGCCGTTTTGCCCCGAAACGACTTTATGCCGTTTTAGTGGGAATTCTTATCCTTGTCTACATTCCGTTGGTTATTTCGAGTGTTGCTTTCCCGATTGAAGGTTTCTATATTATTTCAGCTTTCACAGGAAGTGTTATGGGGGTTATACTTTCAACAACAACACTTTTGGCACAAAAAATGGTTCCTGCTGAAATGGTGGGCCAAGCAAGTTCTCTCGTTGTGTTAGGGAGAACTTTGGGTCAGGCAATGATGACCGGGATATTGGGGCTTGCTTTTTCCTTAGGCATTAATGCGGGACTTAGTAAATTTCCTGAAGTCACCTTTAAGAATGTGAACGAATTTATTAGTACAGCTTCCAATGCAGTTGTGCCTGAGAAAATTCATGGCCAATTAGAGCAAATCGTTCTTGGCGCTTTGCACAATGTTTTCTTCTTGGCTTTGCTTCTTTGTGTGATTACTTTTGTGGTGAACCTGTTTGATGATGGAAAATTAAGAGCCTAGAAAAGGATTTGATAATAAGTAAGATTTGAGGTATGATAAAAGCATACTGAAGAAGAGGAAAAGCTTATGACTGATACATATATTGAAGAAGCCAAAAAAGTAACCGGCCTGATTCACTCTACCGAATCCTTTGGGTCTGTGGATGGTCCAGGGGTCCGTTTCATTATTTTTATGCAAGGCTGTCAAATGCGTTGCAAATATTGTCATAACCCAGATACATGGGCTCTGAAAAATGAAAAAGCAACGACACGTACGGTAGAAGATGTGATGGACGAAGCACTTCGATTCCGTGGTTTTTGGGGTGAAAAAGGGGGTATCACTGTATCAGGTGGTGAAGCCATGCTGCAAATTGACTTTGTCATCGCTCTTTTCCAATACGCTAAAAGCTTAGGTATCCATACTACATTAGATACTTCAGCACGTCCATTTAGAACAGACGAATATATTACCTCTCGTATTGATGAGCTTCTGGAAGTCACAGATCTTGTCTTGCTGGACTTGAAAGAAATTGATTCAAAACGTCATAAAGCTTTGACGGGACACCCTAATGAAAATATTTTAGAATTTGCCCGCTACCTTTCTGATAAGGGGCAAGCCATGTGGATTCGGCACGTGCTTGTACCAGGTGAAACGGATATTGACGAAGATTTAGAAAAGCTAGGGGAATTCGTTAAAACCTTGGATAATGTGCTGAAATTTGAAATTTTACCTTATCATACGATGGGTGAGTTCAAATGGCGCGAACTGGGGTGGAAATACCCACTTGCTGGTGTCAAACCTCCGACAAAAGAACGTGTGTCCAATGCGAAAGCAATCATGGGTACAGAAAGCTATCAAGAATATTTAGAGAGAATTAGATAGAACTTGAAGGCCAAATTTGGCTTTCAAGTTTTTTCATTGCCAAGATCAAGGCAAGAACACTTGCAGGAATAGATTGAAAGCGTGCGTAACTCCTCTTTTTTTGATATAATGAAGCGAATATAAATATATAAATGAGGTAAAAGAAATGTCAGATAAAATTTTTGTCTTTGGTCATCAAAAACCAGATACAGACGCAATCGCATCATCTTATGGTTTCTCATATTTGAGCAACCATCGTCCAGTTGGCGCTTTGAATACAGAGTGTGTTGCATTAGGTACACCTAATGAAGAAACACAATTTGCATTGGACTATTTTGGTGTAGAAGCACCACGTGTTGTAACATCAGCAGCAGCTGAAGGCGTGGATACAGTTATCTTGACGGATCACAATGAATTCCAACAATCAATCGCAGATATCGCTTCATTAAATATCTTTGGTGTTGTGGATCACCACCGTGTGGCCAACTTCAATACCGCTTCCCCTTTGTTTATGACAATTGAGCCTGTGGGTTCAGCTTCTTCAATTGTTTACCGCAAATTCCTTGAAGCAGGTGTTGAAATTCCACGTGAAGTAGCTGGTCTCTTACTTTCAGGTTTGATTTCAGACACATTGCTTTTGAAATCACCAACAACACACGCAACAGATCATAAAGTTGCAGAAGAATTGGCAAAACTTGCTGGTGTTGATCTCCAAGAATACGGTATGGCTATGCTTAAAGCTGGTACAAACTTGGACAACAAGTCAGCAGATGAACTCATTGATATTGATGCGAAAACATTTGAACTTAATGGCAGTCGTATCCGTATCGCTCAAGTAAATACAGTTGAAATTCAAGATGTACTTTCACGCTTACACGATGTCAAAGTTGCCATCAAGAAAGCAATGGAAGTTGAACATTATGATGACTTTGTCTTCATGATTACAGATATCGTAAATTCTAACTCAGAAATTGTCGAAATCGGTAGCCACAAAGACAAAGTTGAAGCAGCTTTCCACTTTACGTTGGAAGACGACCATGCTTTCTTAGCTGGTGCCGTTTCCCGTAAAAAGCAAGTTGTCCCACAACTTACTGAAGAGTTTAACAAATAATGCCTATTCGCGTTTTTAATGAAAATAGGCTGACTTGTCAGCCTTTTTTCTTAAAACTGATTAATTATCTGCACGTGCATGAAGATGTGACCTTACGCCAAATTCATAAAGTATTTGAACAAGAGAAAAACTTAGATCGTCAACTTGATAGTTTCATTGCGGCTGGTTTTGTCTGGCGTGAGGATAAACGTTACGGGAATAATTTTAAAGTTTTTACTGATGCCGATGTTGACCTCGCTTCAAAAACAAGTCCTGTAGCTATTAATGTCTATGAGGAGCCCTTTTTTGTGGCAGCTGGAAGTCAAGTGGAACAGAGGCTTGAGCAGTCTATTGTTCAGCAAAAACTCGAAAATAAAACCAATTCAATCACGTTACACTTTTCAAGTCGGTATGATTTGACCACAGATAGCTTATTTAACTATTTTTACAAGGTGGCGCATCATCTACCTCTCACAATACTTGAACAAGCAGTATATCAGCTTATGGGTGATGTTGACCCAGAGTATGCGTTGAAATACATGACCAGTTTTTTACTCAAATTTACACGTAAAGAGATGGTCAAAGCACGTCCAGATATTTTCATCAGAGCCTTAGAAAAATATGGCTATATTTCTGCAGTAGGTGAACGAGAGTTTACGTCAAATCTTGCCTTTGACGATACACTTCAACTTGAAGAAATTCACTTTGATTCCCCTCAAGAGTTCATCTCTGCGCAAATCCAACAAACAAAGGTATTAAAGAACTTCATTTCCATAGGAGGATAAAAATGAAATACGAAAAATTGTTACCCCGTTTCCTTGATTACGTTAAAGTAAACACACGTTCAGATGAAAATTCAACCACTGTGCCATCTGTTCCTGCTCTTGTTGATTTTGCTCATAAAATGGCAGATAAGATGCGCGAAATTGGTATTCAAGATGTCCACTATCTTGAATCAAACGGTTACGTTGTAGGGACTATCCCAGCAACAACGGACAAAAACGTTCGTAAAATCGGCTTGATTTCTCATATGGATACAGCAGATTTTAATGCCGAAGGTATCAATCCTCAAATCCTTGAAAACTATGATGGAGAGTCTGTGATTAAGCTTGGCGATTCAGGTTTCTCTCTTGATCCAGCAGAATTCCCAAATTTGAAAAACTATAAAGGTCAAACCTTGATCCATACAGATGGTACAACACTATTGGGTGCGGATGACAAGTCTGGTATCGCTGAAATTATGACTTTGGCTGATTATTTAATCAATATCAACCCTGACTTTGAACATGGTGAAATCCGTATTGGTTTTGGTCCCGACGAAGAAATCGGTACAGGGGCTGACCGCTTTGATGTTGAAGATTTCAATGTTGATTTTGCTTATACTGTTGATGGTGGACCGCTTGGCGAATTGGAATATGAAACATTCTCAGCCGCTGGTGCTGTTTTGGAGTTCCAAGGTAAAAATGTTCACCCAGGTACAGCCAAAAATACAATGGTTAACGCTTTGCAATTAGCAATGGATTATCATGCGCAATTGCCAGAATTTGATCGTCCAGAAAAAACAGAAGGACGTGAAGGTTTCTTCCACCTTTTGAAATTAGATGGTACTGTCGAAGAAGCACGCGCACAATATATTATCCGTGACCATGCAGAAGATAAATTTAATGAACGTAAAGCCTTGATGCAAGAAATTGCGGATAAAATGAATGCTGAACTTGGTTCTGAACGCGTAAAAGCTACCATCAAAGACCAATATTACAACATGGCTCAAGTTATTGAGAAAGACATGTCAATCATTGATCTCGCTGAAGAAGCAATGAAAAACTTGGGTATCGAACCAAAAATCGAACCTGTTCGCGGCGGTACAGATGGCTCTAAGATCTCATTCATGGGCTTGCCAACACCGAACATCTTTGCGGGTGGTGAAAACATGCACGGCCGTTTTGAGTTTGTAAGCTTACAAACTATGGAAAAAGCAGTGGATGTACTTCTCGAAATGCTTAAACTCAATAATAAAGTTGAAAAATAAAGCATAATAAGCTAAAATAGTTCTTAAGGTTGGGGAGAATATCTTTCTATCCGTGAATTTTTCGAGAAAAGTTACTTTTCTTATAAATAAACCAATAAACAAGTCGCCTTCTGGCGGCCTGTTTTAGGTTTTTCTTAAAATTGTCGCACAATTATAATGAATTCTAGTTATGATTGTTCTATTCTATCTTTTATAAAAGACAATAGAATTCACTGTTGGGTGTTGGAGTAAAACTCCCCCCTCACCTTTACTTATGGTAATTATACAAGTGCGTTAAGTTACTTGATTTACAAATATTTTCAATCAGTCAATCTGATTATAAAAAAAAGGAGGACATTTGATGTCTGATAAAGCAAAAGGGAAACTTTCTCTTGTCGGCTTATGCCTGATGATCTTCACGTCAGTATATGGATTTAACAACATCCCACGTGCATTCTACATGATGGGTTATGCTGCGATTCCATGGTATATCGTGGGTGGATTATTCTTCTTCCTGCCCTTTGCCTTCATGGTCACTGAACTTGGTTCAGCTTTCAAAGAAGAAAAAGGTGGGATCTATTCTTGGATGGAGAAAGCAGTTGGTCCAACTTTCGCCTTCGTCGGAACATTTATGTGGTACGCTTCATATTTGGTGTGGATGGTCAACGTTTCAAATGGTATCATGGTACCCATCACAAACATGATTTTTGGTAACTCGCTTCATGTACCAGATCCATGGATTCTCTCCATCATTGCTATGATTTGGGTAGCTGCAATCACTTTCTTTGCGCTTCGTGGTTTGGATGCCGTTAAAAAATTCGCCACACTTGGTGGTATTGCCGTTCTTTCATTGAATGCGATTCTCTTGATTTGTGCGCTCTTAGTACTTATTCTTAATGGACATCCAACAACACCAATTACTGCGGAAGCTTTTGTAACAAGCCTTAACCCTAACTTCAATAACAGTTCTGCGATTGGATTTATTGCTTTCATGGTATTTGCTATCTTTGCTTATGGTGGTGTTGAAGCTGTTGGTGGTTTGGTTGATGAAACAGACCAACCTGAGAAAAACTTCCCTCGTGGTGTTGTAACATCAGCGCTTATCATTGCTATCGGTTATTCTGTAATGATTCTCTGTGTTGGTTTCTTCATGAACTACCAAACAGGTGGCGCATTCTACGAAGGCGTAAAAGCTGGAACAATCAACCTTGGTAATGCCGGTTATGTCACAATGCAATATCTTGGGGAAGCGCTTGGAGCTGCCTTTGGTATGAGTCATTCAGGTGCGGTAGTTATCGGTTCAATCCTTGCCCGTTACATGGGTCTTGCAATGTTGCTTTCATTAATGGGTGCTTTCTTTACATTGATCTACAGCCCAGTTAAACAAATTATTTCTGGTACACCAGATAAACTTTGGCCGGGGCGTTATGGACAACTTGATAAAGAGTCAGGTATGCCTAAATTTGCGATGGTTATCCAATTTGTTATCGTCTTCGTGATCATCTTGTTGAACATGCTTATTAACCTTGGTGGTGGTGCAGAAGCAGCGGCGAAATTCTTTGCCATCTTGACAAATATGGCCAATGTTGCGATGACATTGCCTTACCTCTTTATCGTCATTGCCTATGCAAAATTCAAACTTAATGATAATATTGAAAAACCATTTACCCTTTATAAATCTAAAGGTGTAGCCATGGCAGCTGTAACAGTAACATTCCTTGTTGTTGCTTTTGCAAATGCCTTCACAGTAATCCAACCGATCACAGATTACTTTGCTTTGCCAGTTGCTGAGCGCTCTGCAGTCCTTGGTGATACAATCCAAACCGTTGTATCAATGATTGCTGGTCCAGTTATCTTTGGTTTGGTGGCCTTCTTCATGATGAACCGCTACAAAAAACGTTACCCTGCAGAATATGCTTCATTAACAGATCTTTCTGAAGATGAATTACATAATGCCAAATAAAAAAAAGCAGCCTAAGCTGCTCTTTTTTATTCGCTCCAAAAGAATAAGTGTGCCACAGTGAAAAGCAGGCGACATTCTCGTTTTGGAACTTTAGTATTTCTCATCGCCCTCTAATTTACTTAATTTTTTCTTATTAAATTGTTTTTTTATCACCCTCTTTTTGTTGTATAATTGTAATATGAATGTTACGCTCGTGATGAAAATGCAGAACAAGGAAAGGTGAAAGATATGGAAAAGAAAGAAAAAATTAAGGGGCTATTATTAGTAGCGGCTCTTCTCCTCTTGATTGCCGGGACCTACACCTGGTTCTCCTTCACACAGAGAGCCATCAATGACCGCCATGTTGAGTTGGGCTTTGAAGAAGTGGGCCGCCTGCACGACTATTTTGACGAGGTGTCAGGGAACAAAGATGTCTTTGTCGAAAACTTCGGCGATGCCCCGATCTTAGTCCGTATCAAGCTCTTAGAGTACATGGAGGTTGATGGTGTCTCTATGGTTCAAGCTGACGCCGCTACCGACACAGACGTGCAACCCCTCAAGGCAGACCCAACCACCTGGACCCCTTGGGCTCCAGCGGCCGCGGGAAACACTGTCGGGGATCGTGTGGGAGCAGGCGCTGTCTTTAATAGCAGAGCCAGATGGACGATGGGGTGGCAACCGCGCGTAGCGACAGACGGTTCAGGTCAATTATTGGATGCGCCTTACTACATGCCGACTTTCAACCATAGCCGCACGGACCACAAGACAGCCGCTGCCGGAGACGGTCGTGACTGGAACTGGTCAGGAGAAGAAGCCGATACCTCTGCCAGTCCCAATGGGACCAATGCTGGCGCAGATGCCACAGGGGTGACGCATCCTGGCGACGGCACCGATGGCTACTGGAATGCAGGGGATACCGCAACATCACTCCTAGGGACCCCACCAGATACCCAGAGTGGGACCCATACCGCGTGTCAAACTGTCGTTCAGGACCAACCGGTCATGTTGCTCAGTCAGTGGAATGCACTCCCCGTCTCAAGCCGTGTCGGCAACTTCTGGGTGGTCGACCCGCAAACGGGCTGGGCCTACTGGGCCAATATGCTCTTTCCAGGTGAAGCCACATCCTTCCTCTTGGACCAAGCGACCTTTATAACAAGTGTCTCCGAGGCAATGTTTACTATGGGATTAAGGTTGTGCCTAATATGGTAGCCAATACAGATAATACTGTGAATAGTTTCTGGTCCGATGACGAGAACCACAGTGACCTGGCCAAGACCTTAATAGACGAAGTGCGGCATGGTTTGCCTATCTTAGAGATGATGCAACCAGGAGATACCTTTAATCTACGTAACATCCAATACCGCTACCTTGAGAACAAGGGCGATGGCAACCATTTAGTTATGACTACTACTCCGAGGTTTTTCGTTCCTACAAATACCATTGCAGGAGTCGACAGCTACAATGGTTCAACTATCGACCTTGCGACAAAGGATTGGTATAACAATTTGCCGAGTGTCGTCAAACGTCAAGTCCAGCCGGTACAGACGCTATTTACAGGTACGGGACCGGAGGCGGCCATGCCCATGGCGCCCTCTCTTGGGGGACCAGGTGCCGTCCCTGCAGGTCTCGCTTGGAATGGCACCGCAGGTTTCATTCTGGATTTGAATAACCCGATGTTTTCTCAAGCCATGCGTGAGGACTTTGCGGAAGTAGACCCTAACGGGGAAAAGAAAGCTTTTATTCTATCCGTTGCGGAAGTAAATAAGTTTTCAGGTCCGGGGCAAGCACTTCCTACGCTAGCCTCACGCATGAATGGACATGCTGTGCGCACGAGATTTAACGCGACCCATCCATGGACCCTAAATGGTGACACAGGGGTACTTGGAGCATGGAACGTCTTGCATAATGCTTGGCCCATGGGGACAAACCCAGCCTTTATCATCCGCGACCAAGACGGGGCCTGGACTTCCGGTCTATAAAGTGTTCACTTTCCAATAATGCTTGAAAAAGTGTAGGATGGGAGTGGAAAGAAAGACCTAAAGCAAAAAAAGTTCGCGCTTAGTGAGCAGAAAAAAACAGAAATTCCGTTGCGAATTTCTGTTTTTTTTTCTTCTGAACTGTCTAAAGTACGTTTTATTAAAGGTATTGTTCAGCTACGGCCCTATCCCCAGGATAAGGTTCACGTTTATCATTGACCAACTGGAACTTGTCCGCGCCCTTTCCAGCAATAATAACAGCATCATTTTGATCTGTGACACGTTGAATGGCTTGTTTTATAGCCTCTGCCCGATCTGCTTCAAAATCACAGGCGCGTGAAACGTAACTTGCGATTTCATCCGCAATGGCTTTCGGGTCTTCATGGTTAGAATCATCCTGAGTGAGGATAACTTCTAAGCGTTCATGTGCTTCGATAACTTGACCAAAATCCTTACGACGACTTTCACCTTTATTGCCTGTAGCGCCTAAAACCAAGACGATTTTACCGCTGTGATGAGGTTCGACAACAGACACTAAGTTTTTCAAACTGATACCATTATGGGCATAATCGACATAAATTCGTGCACCATTTTTTGTCGTTAACATCTCCATGCGCCCCGGGACAACGGCTTTCGCTAAGCCCTTTTTAATGTGTTCAATTGTTGCTCCGAGATGTTGGGTTGCTAAAGCTGTGGCCAAGGCATTTTCTTGGTTGAATTTTCCGAGTAAACGAATGTCAAAATGGTCAGCGATTTTACCACTTGTTGTAAAATCGTGTGCATGAGAGGCGATGATTTTGTTGTCAGAGTTTTCACCGTAAAAATCATGGGGGATCTGAAGCTCTTCTAACTCTTGTTTAATCACATTGAAATGGGTCATTTCACTGTTGGCGACAAAGTAACCGGAATGATGTAAAAGTTGTCGTTTGCAGTAAAAATAATCTTCAAGTGTAGGGTGTTCCACGGGTCCGATATGGTCGGGAGAGATATTGAGGAAGACACCAACATCGAAGTTAATAGCATAGACACGCTCGGTCTTGTAAGCTTGTGAACTTACTTCCATCACAAGGTGGGTCATTCCGTTATCCACAGCCTGGCGCATCATTTTGAGTAAGTCAAGACTTTCGGGTGTTGTTAACTCAGATTTGAAGAAATTTTTTCCATCAAGCGTTGTTTCTGCCGTAGAAAACAAGGCTGTTTTTTGTCCGTTCATCTCATCTAAGATTGATTTGGCGAAGTAAGCAGAAGTTGTTTTCCCTTTTGTTCCAGTCAAAGCTAATATTTGGAGTTCGTTTTGTGGATAAGCATAAAAGGCTTGAGCCAAGAGACTCATTGCCCGCTTAACATTCGAAACAATGATTGCAGGGATATCCACTTCATAATCTATTTCGGAAATGTAGAAAGGCGCCGATAAGTTTTCTAAATACTCTGCTTTAAAATTTAGCCCTTTCGCAAAAAAGAGGGTTGATGCAGAAGTGTTTCGGCTATCATAGCTTAATTGATCGAAGGTAAAATCTTCTTCCCAGTTATAGTAATATTCCTTTTTAAAGACAATCTCGTGAAAGTTCTCGTCTTTTTTCAGAATTTCTAAAACATCTTGTATTTTGAGCATGGATTTTTCTGCCTCCTTTATTTATACCATTTAACTCTGGAAGGGAGCTAAATTATAAGGCACGTCACTTAAATGTGGATAGGTGCTTTTTTCTTATACGTAGGCTTAATTATACCATTTTCACTCCTGTTTTTGTAACTTGATAACCGTTTCATGTTTTCCTTAACAAGAGAGGAGAGGCTTAGAGGAGTTGTTTGTCTTGCTTATTTGGTTTGAAGAGAGCCTCTAAGCTTTTAATTTCCTCTGCAAGTTTCTGCGCCATTTGATAGGATGCACACTGTTCAAAGATAGATTGACATTTTTTCATTGTTTCTATAGAGCGCCTATCTCCAAAAACCACTTCAAAGTGCGCTTTTTGATACATGAAATTCACTCTTTCAAAAAGATCAATTTCTGGAATGTTTGAAGAAGCAATAAAATGAAGCAGTTCTTCCGCTAAAAACTTCTGTCTATGTTTAATAAAAATCGCAAGGAGGGCTATTACAGACTTTATTTGAGCTTTTTGAGTAAGAGGATGAATGCTCCGGCATCGTGCTGTTTTGAGTATTTTATGGCTAAACTTTGATAAGCTGCCTAAGTCTAGAAGCATAGCTATGTCACTCAACAAGTCGAATTCATACTCACCCCATATTTTGATGTTGTCTAAGTATTGTTTCATGACAGTGAGACGTTTAGAGGAGAGGGGAAAATGGGCATCTATCTGGTGCAGGGTTGCCTCTAAGCGAAATTTGTCCAAGTTTAACCTTTTGGAGAAAGACGTGTTTTGTCCAAGTAATTTTTCATATCTTTGAATAATTTTTTGCAGATGGAGCGGATTACGGTTTAGATGTGCCCTGTCCCGTTCTTCAAACCAGTCCAAGTGATGAAGTTGGGCATTTAAGTGGTGAAAAAATTCGTGAGCTGACACGTTGATGTTATTCAGGAGATAGAGCAAAGCAAGACAAGAAACATGGCTCCGTCCATTTTCAAAATTAGAAAGTTGGGAAGGAGAGAGGCAGTCCTTAGCAGCTTCCTTAAGTGCGAAATTTTTAGAAGTATGGAAATAACGATATACCTCTCCGATGGGTAGTGTTTTTTTCATAAAAGACTCCTAGAATTTTAATATATTTATGCTTTGAAACTGTGGTAAATGAGCAAGAAAAAGGTGAGTTCTGGTAATTTCTCCATTCACTAAGTCCATAAAGAGCTGTCAATATATAGTAATTTAAGCATGAGTGATAACTGGCTTTGGTTGTAATTATGTTATAGACTAACTGTAAGCGATATAAACGGATAGGGTTGATGAGGTGCTTCAAGTATTATTCGTATCTTTGCGGAAGAATTCACACATAAAAAATAATAGACGCAGAAAGGAAAAATTAATGGAAAAAATTAAAAAAATAATGGTGGGTATGGCTGCATTTACGCTCTTGTTTTCGACAGTTGCACCATCTATGACAGGGCTAGTGCAAGCGAACGATATTCAAGTCAATTCACAACAAAGCGAGGCTTTAAATTTACTGGAACAGATTGATTTTGATGACACTGATCTTGCTTTTTTGAGACAAAAAGAAGTGGAGTTGCTTGCAAGTCAAACTCTTCCACTATTGGCTCCTCGGGCTTTCGCGCTACGCACGGTGGGGCGAAACTTAGAAGGCTTGTGGCAGCGTTCGGTAGGCATGCGCAGAGCTTTAACTGCAGTAGGTTTTGGTTGGTCACAAATTAAGGCTATCGCGCGTGGTGTGTATGTTTATAGCTACAGAGTCATTGCGGCTAAAATAGCAACAGTCGCAGCTTGGAATTGGGCTGTTGGCGCTGTGATTGGTGTTTCAGCAGGCGCAGCCCTATATACAATGGGGAATTTCCGCCTCTTTTATTAGTTCACATCATGAATAAAAATAGTCAAACATATATTTTTAGCGGTCTGATGTTTCTTACTGGCAGTTTTCTTATCTTTATTTCCGAGGAAAGTGTATTCACAGATTTTGATTCGCTTCTAGGGCTTCTTGTGGTCATTCAGAGCAGTTTCATTCTGAGTGACATAGGTAGTTTTATCTTCCAAAAAGTAGCATTCATGGAAAGAGCAGAGGAGCTAGGTTATTACAAAAAACAATGGCCGAAAATCCAGGTCATTTCTTACTTCATGGCTCTCACTATCTTTACCTTAACCTCGTCCCTGGATGTAATCGTAGTGTTGGTGACGGTCTTCTTAATCGTGACAAACACGGTAATTCGGGCATATTTTACCAGTATTCGTATGTTAAAGTTAATGTGTATACAGCAACAGATAAAGGAGTATTTTTTTGGAGGGGTTCTGGGACTCGCCTTTATTCTGCTCCTAACTCATTTTAATTTTTATACTGTGACATTTTTTTCTGCATTACTTCTGAGTCGAACATTCTGGAATTTCAAGCTCATTCTCTCTCACGCTTCTAATAAATAAAGGAACAAGACTCATTTATCTGGGAGTTGGAGTTCGAAATAGAACTTGGTCTGTCTTGGTTGTGTCATAAACTTTTATTGTCAAAAAAGACTACTTCATGGTAAAATAGAAAAATGAATAGTACAGAAATGACTGATAATCTCAGCATGGAAGAAAAGCTCCAGCAAATGGATGCGGAAACCAAGCGTAAAGAGATTCGAGACAATAAAGCAGCACAGCAGGATACGATGATGCGCGGGACCTTATGGTTTACTCTCGCGGATATTTTATCACGTCTCTTGGGTGCGATTTACATCATTCCGTGGTTTGCGTGGATGGGAGAACACAATAATGAAGCCAATGCCCTTTTCTCAATGGGGTATAATATTTATGCGCTCTTTCTCTTGATTTCAACGGCGGGTCTACCTGTAGCTATTGCGCGTGAGGTTGCCCATTATAATGCGATGGGCGATGAAAACCTAAGCAATCGTTTAGTGCGCCACATCTTTATTTTTATGGTTGGGCTTGGTATTGTAGCCGCTGGTGTGATGTATATCGGTGCGCCAGCATTGGCAGCGATGTCAGGTGGGGGAGAAAACCTAACAGAGGTCATGCGCTCGCTTTCGCTAGCCATTCTGATTTTCCCGGCCATGTCCGTCATTCGAGGGTATTTCCAAGGGCTGAATGACATGAAGCCGATAGCCTTGAGTCAAATTTATGAACAAGTTGTCCGTGTAATCTGGATGTTAGTATTTACGTTTATGATTATGAAACTTGGCTTCTCAGGTGGAGACTGGACACAAGCAGTTGTTCAATCGACAACCGCAGCCTTTATCGGTATGTTGGGTTCTTGCGTTGTCTTGCTCTGGTATTTGATCAAAAACAATATGCTTGGCAAGATCATTAATCCAGGTCCAAGTATTACAAAAATTAGTGCTTGGCGCCTGCTTTCGCAAACCATTTACCAAGCTATCCCGTTTGTCGTTATTGGCTCAGCTATTCAAATTTTTAAAATTGTTGACCAAGCGACCTTTGTTACGGTAATGCGGTGGGTATCTGACTATAGTGATACACAGCTTTTAGTTTTCTTCTCATACTTTTCTGCTAATACCGATAAGTTGACAATGATTCTTATTGGTGAAGCGATGACTTTAGGCGCTGTGGCTCTGCCACTTATTGCCTCTAATTTTGTGAAGAAAAACTACAAAGAAACAGCGCATTTGATTTCTTACGATTTCCAACTTTTTGTGGCCTTTATGTTGCCTGCCGTCTTAGGCATGACAATTTTAGCTGCACCCATCTATACACTTTTTTATGGTTCAGTAAATAGTTTGCAGCTTGCACTCTTTATTTGGGCGGTTCTCCAAAGTTTCTTGCTGGCTTTGTACACGATGGTCGCCCCCATCTTGCAAGCTTTGCACTATTCTAAAGTAGCCATGCGTTACTTCATTATCACTTTAGTGATCAAATTGATTTTGCAAATACCGTCAATTATGATTTTCCACTCTTATGGTCCGCTTGTGGCAACAACTATTGCTTTTGGATATGGGACATGGATTATTATTCGCAAGATTCATGAAGTTACGGGTTTCCGAGTAAAGAGCACCTTGAAAGGAATTATGGGAATCTCAATTATTACGGCAATTATGGCCGTTGTTACTCTGGTTCTTTATGGATTGATTTCGCTGATTTTGATGCCTCTTTCTCCAGGGCACTTCAAAGCCTTGCTCGTAGTAGTTGTGGCTGGAGGCGGCGGTTTCTTCACCTACATTTATATTGCAGCCAAAGCTGGCTTACTTGAAAAATTAATGGGGAGCCGAGGCACAAGACTTCGTCAAAAACTACACATTTAAAAAGCTAAATAAAGCAAATTTCAGAATACAGAGCTGTTCGGAAGTTTGCTTTTTCTTTTATGTTATAATATAAAAAACGTTTTCAGGAGGTTATAATGACACGAATACAAGATGATTTATTTGCAACAGTAAATGCCGAGTGGCTTGAACAGGCACAGATACCAACTGATAAACCTCGTATCTCTGCTTTTGACGAATTGGTATTGGAAAATGAAAAAAACTTAACAGCCGATTTGCAGCATATGTCCGTGGAACTTCCAGAGGATAATCCTGAACTACTAGAAGCTATAAAGTTTTACAATAAGGCGGGAGATTGGAAAAGTCGTAACAAAAATGATTTCTCTGCCGTGATTAGAGAAATGGATAAAGTAAGAAGACTTGATTCATTCGAGGATTTTCGTACACATTTACTTGATTTGATTTTTCATTCTCAAGCCCCGCTGCCTTTCTCAATCAGCGTCGATGCAGATATGAAAGATGCAGTGCACCATTCTTTGGGCTTCACTGGTCCTGGGCTTATTTTACCTGATACGACTTACTATGAGGAAAGCCATCCCCGTAAAGCTGAACTTTTGAGCTTTTGGCAGGAAAATTCCAAAGAAATATTAGAGCATTTTGGGCAAAAAGATGCCCAAGAAATCGCGGCTAAAGCTGTAGCTTTTGATGGCCTTTTGGTGGAATCAGCGAATACAGCAGAAGAGTGGGCCAAGTATGCGGAACTCTATCATCCAGTTCCCTTTAAAGAGTTTGTAGGACATTTTAAAAATATAGATTTTGACTCATTTATCAAGGGTTTGGTTAACGTTGAACCAGAGAAAGTAGTTGTCTTTGAAAATCGTTTTTATGATTCTTTTGACCATATCATTAACGAAGAAAATTGGCCGTTAATCAAAGCTTGGATGCTGGTGAAAATTGCACGTAAGGCGACAGGTTTACTTTCGGATGAATTACGACTTTTAGGGTCTGCATATGGTCGGTTTTTATCTAATGTATCAGAGGCAAGAAGTCAAGAAAAACATCAACTTGATATAACGGAGAGTTACTTCAGTCAAGTGATTGGCCTTTATTACGGTCTAAAATATTTTGGAGAAGAAGCTAAATCAGACGTTAAGCACATGACTTCTGAGATGATTAAAGTTTATCAAGAACGCTTAGACAAAAATGAATGGCTCAGTCGTGCAACGATTGATAAGGCGATTGAAAAATTGAGTGCAATTACCGTTTTTATCGGCTATCTCGACAAGCTTCCAGAAATATATAGTCGTTTTAAAGTCGGCAACGGTAGTCTCTACGAAGATGCCTGTCATTTCGATGAATTACTCACTGCGCGTCACTATGAAAAATTTAGCGAAGAAGTTGACAAGAGTTTGTGGCATATGCCGGCTCATATGGTCAATGCTTACTATAGTCCTGACAGCAATACGATTGTTTTTCCGGCAGCTATCTTACAGGCTCCTTTCTACAGTCTTGAACAGTCTGCCAGCCAAAATTACGGGGGGATTGGTGCTGTCATTGCCCATGAAATTTCACATGCTTTTGACAATAATGGAGCACAGTTTGACAAGTATGGCAATCTCAACAAGTGGTGGACAGACGAAGATTATGAGGCCTTTGAGAAGAAACAAGAAGAAATGATTGCAGCTTTTGATGGAGTGGCAACTGAAGCTGGTCCAGCAAACGGCAAGTTGATTGTGTCTGAAAATATTGCCGACCAGGGAGGAATTACGGCCGCGATGACTGCTGCGCAAAAAGAAGAGGATGTTAATCTTGCGGATTTCTTTAGCCAATGGGGTAAAATTTGGCGCATGAAAGCCAGCATGGAATTCCAACAAATGCTTCTTTCCATGGATGTTCACGCGCCAGCCAAATTACGCGCCAATATTCCACCCACAAACTTAGAAGAATTTTATCAAACCTTTGATGTGCAAGAAAGCGACGGAATGTACCGCGCGCCTGACCAACGTGTGAAAATATGGTAAAGGAATTTGAAGACCTTAAGCCGGAAACTCAGCGTATACTTGAGGAGATCAAAGCAGTGCCCTATGGGCAAGTGAGTTCCTACAGAGATATTGCGCTACGAGCAGGCCTAATAAATGGCGCACGACAAGTCGCCAGAGCACTTCATGGCTTATCAGAAAGCCATCACTTACCTTGGTGGCGCATCATCAGAGCAGATGGCACTATAGGGATGCATGGTCAAGGGCGTCTAGAACAAATTCGTTTGTTAAAATTAGAAGGTGTTGAAGTGACGGACAGAGGTAAAGTTAAGCCGAAAGAAAAGTAATGCAGAGGCATTTAGACCTTGTAAATACAGTCTATAAATGATATAATATAGGGTAATGGTTTGTCGACAAATTCTGTGGGAAATATTGTCCCCACGGGTTTTGTAAGCAACGAAACGTCAAGTTTTCGTTGCTTTTTTGCCGTTTCTGAACTGTAAAAAATCTAAAAAGTAATGAAAAAGACAAACTACTGACTTTTCAGAATTTTTCATAAGAAACTTAAAATCGACAAATCTTGTATAACACATCCAGAAAAACTGGAAAAATAGAATGAGGAGAATCAACTTGGCAGGACATGACGTAAAATACGGTAAACACCGTACAAGACGCAGTTTTTCACGAATCAAAGAAGTAATTGGTTTGCCGAACTTGATCGAAGTTCAAACAGCAAGTTACCAAAACTTCCTTGACGAAGGTTTGGCTAACGTCTTCAAAGAAATGTTTCCAATTGACAACTTTGCGGGCACAATGGAGCTTGAATTTGTTGGATATGAAATGAAAGCCCCTAAATACACTGTGGATGAAGCCCGTGCTCACGATGCAAACTATTCTGCACCGATTCATGTGACTTTCCGCCTTGTAAATAAAGAAACAGGCGAATTGAAAACACAAGAAGTTTTCTTCGGTGATTTCCCACTTATGACTGAGATGGGTACCTTCATCAATAACGGTTCTGAACGTTTGATCGTTAGCCAGTTGGTACGTAGCCCAGGTTCATACTTCCACCTTAAAACAGATAAAAATGGTCTGGAATCTTATGGTCATACAACGATTCCTAACCGTGGTGCGTGGTTTGAATTAGATACAGACGCTAAAGGTGTTGGTTATGTACGTATCGACCGTACACGTAAGTTAACATTTACAACAATGTTGCGTGCACTTGGTTTTGGTAGTGACGATGAAATTCTTGAACTTATGGGACCAAGCGAACTCCTCAATACAACATTGGGCAAAGATGTTCACAAAAACCCATCAGACACTCGTGTTGAAGAAGCACTTAAAGACATCTATGACCGCCTCCGTCCTGGTGAGCCTAAAACAGCGGACAGCTCTCGTGGACTTTTAATTGCGCGTTTCTTCGACCCACGTCGCTACGACTTTGCACCTGTAGGTCGTTATAAATTTAATAAGAAGCTTGCGCTTAAAAACCGTATCCTCGGTTTGACTTTGGCAGAGCCAATCGTTGACCCTGAAACAGGCGAAATTCTCGTTGAATCTGATACGCTCGTAACACGTGACGTTTTAGATTCAATCGAAAACCTTTTGGATAATGGGCTCAATACAACAGTTTATCAACCCTCTGACGATGCTGTTATTCCTGAACCAATTGAACTTCAAACCTTGAAAGTTTACTCTCCAAAAGATCCAGAACGTGTCGTAACATTGATTTCTAACGGTCAAATTCCTGCAGAAAATCGTGTATTGATGCCAGCAGACGTGATTGCTAACATCAACTACTGGTTAGGTCTTTCTGAAGGCATTGGTAAAGTTGACGATATCGACCACTTAGGAAACCGTCGTATCCGTTCAGTTGGTGAATTGCTTCAAAACCAAGTGCGTATCGGTCTTTCACGTATGGAACGTGTTATCCGTGAACGTATGTCATCTTCTGAAAATGAAAATATGACACCTCAAGGGTTGATTAACATTCGTCCTGTAACAGCTGCAATCAAAGAATTCTTTGGTTCTTCACAGTTGTCACAATTTATGGACCAACACAATCCTTTGTCAGAGCTTTCACACAAACGCCGTTTCTCTGCCTTAGGTCCTGGTGGTATCTCACGTGACCGTGCTTCATATGAAGTACGTGACGTACACTACACTCACTATGGCCGTATGTGTCCGATTGAAACACCTGAGGGTCCAAATATCGGGTTGATCAACAACTTGTCATCTTATGCCAAAATCAATGAATATGGTTTCATCATGTCACCATACCGTCGTATTGATCGTGCAACGGGAACAGTTACGGATGAAGTAGAGTATCTAACAGCTGACGAAGAGGACAACTATACAGTTGCCCAAGCTAACTCACCATTGACTGATGACAACAAATTTGTCAACGACACTGTAATGGCCCGTCACGTGGGTAACAATATTGAAGTGGATGCTTCAACTGCGGACTATATGGACGTTTCACCTAAACAGGTTATCGCCGTAGCAGCCGCTTGTATTCCTTTCTTGGAAAACGATGACTCCAACCGTGCCCTTATGGGTGCCAACATGCAACGTCAAGCCGTTCCATTGATTGATCCACATGCACCTTGGATTGGTACAGGTATGGAACATCAAACAGCACGTGATTCAGGTGCTGCTGTGATCGCTAAACATGATGGTACCGTTGAATATGTAGATGCTGACGAAATCCGTGTACGTCGTACATCAGGTGAGCTTGATATCTATAACATCATGAAATACCGCCGTTCAAACTCAGGAACTTCATATAACCAACGTCCACTTGCGGAACTTGGTGATAAAGTTGAAGCAGGCGACATCATTGGTGATGGCCCATCAATGGAAAATGGGGAAATGGCGCTTGGCCAAAACCCACTCGTTGCTTATATGACTTGGGAAGGTTATAACTTCGAGGATGCCATCATCATGTCTGAACGTTTGATTAAAGATGACGTTTATACATCTATTGCTATCGAAGAGTATGAATCAGAAACACGCGATACAAAGCTTGGCCCTGAAGAAATTACACGCGAAATTCCAAATATTGGTGATGAAGCCCTCAAAAACTTGGACGAAGACGGTATCATCCGTATTGGTGCTGAGGTTGAAGATGGAGACTTGCTCGTTGGTAAAGTCACACCAAAAGGTGAAACTGATCCAACACCTGAAGAACGTCTTCTTCGTGCCATCTTTGGTGAAAAAGCGCGTGAAGTTCGTGATACATCACTCCGTGTACCACACGGAGGTGGCGGTATCGTCCACGATGTGCGTGTCTTTACACGTGAAAATGGAGACGAGTTGCCATCAGGTGTGAACAAGTTGGTTCGTGTCTTCATCTCACAAAAACGTAAAATCCACGTTGGGGATAAGATGGCCGGACGTCACGGTAACAAGGGTGTCGTTTCAAATATCGTTCCTGTAGAGGATATGCCTTACTTGCCAGACGGTACACCAATCGATATCATGTTGAATCCATTGGGTGTCCCTTCTCGTATGAATATCGGACAAGTTATGGAGCTTCACTTAGGTATGGCTGCACGTACATTGGGTATTCACATTGCATCACCGGTCTTCGATGGTGCAAGCGATGAAGATATCTGGAACACAGTGAAGGAAGCTGGGATGGCTGAAGATGCCAAAACAGTACTTTATGACGGACGTACAGGTGAAGCCTTTGATAACCGTATCTCTGTCGGTGTCATGTATATGATCAAACTTCACCACATGGTTGATGATAAACTTCACGCACGTAGTGTTGGTCCTTACTCACTCGTTACACAACAACCGCTCGGTGGTAAAGCACAGTTCGGTGGACAACGTTTCGGGGAAATGGAAGTTTGGGCCCTTGAAGCATATGGTGCTGCAAATGTTCTCCAAGAAATCTTGACTTACAAGTCAGATGATGTGATTGGACGTACCCGTGCCTATGAAGCGATCGTGAAAGGTGAACGTATTCCTAAACCAGGTCTTCCTGAATCATTCCGTGTCCTTGTAAAAGAATTGCAAGCACTTGGTATGGATCTTAAAGTCCTTGATGGTGAGAAAAACGTTCTTGATCTTCGTGAACTGGATGATGAAATCGAAGTTCGTCAAGAAAATATTGACATTACGCCAGAAATGCTTGAAGCTCAGGAACAAATTGTTACTGAAGCAGTGGAAACTGAACAAGCATTGATTAGCGAAGCAAAAGAAGAAAAATAATTGTTCTTTTCTGTGAACAAGAAACTTATGAGGAATAAGAAATAGCTTTTCCTCATAAATTTAAGATAAAAACCTTTTAAGGTAAACCGCTGTGCAAGTGTGCTAGGCGGTAATGTAGAACTGTATTTG
>CAACWM010000020.1_pt1 | contig 19204 bp, 20 predicted proteins | sample 2275651 | NCBI WGS metagenome assembly CAACWM01 (sample SAMEA5312460, study PRJEB27640) | indoor metagenome | biome: indoor environment; feature: uncontrolled; material: polymer tiles stone | place: Germany | collected 2014-07-07
ACAGGAAGTCCCATCGCCAACCCTCTGTTTGCTTCTTTCAAAGCATCTAAAGCTTGTTCGACCAGACCGATATGACGTGCATTGGAAAGAGTAGTGGCATCTTTTGCTTCAATTTCCCCAGAGAAAAATAGAGCGCGTATTTGTTTTTCGACGGCATTAAGATTTTCATTTTTTAAGGCAGAAATTCTGATAAAGTCTTCAGGGAGTTTTTCGAGCTCAATTTTTTCTGGTAGATCGGTCTTATTCAGCAAGATGATACGGTTTGTCGCAGAGGAAAGTTCCAATAATTCCAGATCTTTAGGAGTTAAAGGTGATGAAGCATCAAGTACAAGCAAGACCAAGTCGGCTTCTTCTAAGGCTTTTTGACTACGTTCGACACCAATCTTTTCAACGACATCCTCAGTTTCTCGTATACCAGCAGTATCAATTAACTCAAGGGGCACACCACCAATATTGGCAAACTCTGTGATAACATCACGTGTTGTTCCTGCTATATCGGTAACAATGGCCTTTTCTTCACGTAAAAGCTGATTGAGCAAACTTGATTTCCCCACATTTGGACGACCAATGATTGCTGTTCTCAAACCTTCACGGAGAATCTTGCCACGTTTAGCTGTGGCAAGCAGTGTTTCCAGAAGCTGTTCAAAATGAGCCGTTTTTTCCAGAAGCATTTGACTTGTCATTGTTTCAACGTCATCATATTCAGGATAATCAATATTAACTTCAACTTGCGCAAGTGATTCTAAAATTTCTTGACGAATGTTGTTAATCAAGTTAGAGAGGCTTCCATCAAGTTGTTTTACAGCAATATTGGCTGCCTGATCTGTTTTAGCGCGAATCAAATCCATTACGGATTCGGCTTGGGCCAAGTCAATACGTCCATTTAAAAAAGCACGTTTAGTAAATTCACCCGGTTCAGCGAGGCGTGCCCCAGAGCGAAGCAGGAGTTGCAAAATTTCTTGAGTGACAGCAATTCCGCCATGTGTGTTGATTTCTACAAGATCCTCACGTGTAAAGGTTTTAGGAGCTTTCATCACAGAGAGCATAACCTCATCAACGAGACGGTCTTTGTCAAAGATATGACCGTAGTTGATGGTGTGTGAAGCTACTTTATCGAGATCTTTTCCTTGAAAGACCTTTTTAGCGATTGAGAGCGCATCGCTACCAGACAATCGGACGATAGCAATCGCTCCTTCACCTAAAGGTGTGGAAATGGCTGCTATAGTATCAAATTCTTTTGTTATCATATTTTTATCCTAATTACTAATTTCAGTATGCCTTATTATATAACAAGTCGTGATAAAAATAAAGATTCGTCAACTCCTTCTTAAAGGTTTATCTTATCCATATTGAGCAAAATTCTAGTAAAATAAGAGTATGAGATTGGATAAATATTTGGCGGAAGCCGGACTCGGATCACGTAAAGAAGTGAAGGTGATTCTGAAGACAGGAAAAGTGACAGTGAATGATCAGAAGGTGAAAGATGGCAAACGACATGTTGAGCCAGGTAAAGACAGTGTAAACTATGATGGCCAGCCCCTAGTTTATCAAGAATTTTATTATTATCTCCTTAATAAACCTGCTGGTGTTGTTTCGGCGACAAAGGATAACAAGGACAAAACAGTTGTCGAATTATTAAAGGCTCAAGATTTTCGCGAAGATCTTTTTCCTGTAGGGCGTTTAGATAAAGATACAGAAGGCCTTCTTTTGCTGACAAATGATGGACCACTCAGTCATAATCTCTTGAGCCCCAAGAAACATGTGGAAAAAGAATATTTTGCTCAAATCCAAGGCCAAGTTACACAAGAGACTGTTCGAGAATTTGCAGCAGGTTTGACCTTGAAATCTGGAGAGAACGTCAAACCAGGTCAACTTTTTATTGAGAAATCAGGGGAGAGTAAAAGTGACATCCGCCTCATTATCCATGAGGGGAAATTTCATCAGGTCAAACGAATGTTTGAAGCTGTAGGGATGAAGGTAACTTATCTCAAACGGATACGTATGGGAAGTTTAAAACTGGATAAGGCCTTAACTTTGGGCGCGTATCGTCCGCTCACAGAAGAGGAAATATTAAAACTCAAGGAGTAGCTATGGAAGAAGTAGTTTCTGTAAAAAATTTAAGTGTCCAATTTGAAAAAGAGGTGGTTTTGAAAAACCTATCTTTAAGTCTATTTGCAGGAGAAATTGTGGGACTCATTGGTCCTTCAAGTTCAGGAAAGTCAACTTTTATAAATGCATTGCTCGGGATTGTTGCTCCTAATAGTGGGGAAATCAAACTCCTTGATATCTCGATTTCTAACCGCAAAGTGATGCGTAAGATTGGCTATATGGCACAGTCGGATGCCTTGTTTGCAGAACTTACAGGCAAACAAAATATGGAATTTTTCGGCGCCCTTCAAGGAAAAATAAGTGAAGAGGAGCTGCTTAAAGCTGCTCAAACCGTGGGGTTAACATCCGCCTTGTCCAAAGCTGTTTCAAAATATTCTGGCGGGATGAAACGCCGCTTGTCTTTGGCCATTGCCCTACAGACGAATGCCCCTTTACTATGTCTGGATGAGCCCACCGTTGGTATTGATCCAGAACTTCGACAGGAAATATGGACAGAGCTTAAACGACAAGCAGGGATGGGCAAAGCTATTCTTATGACGACACACGTCATGGATGAGGCAGAGCGGTGTGATCGAGTTATTTTATTAAGAGACGGGCACTTTGTGGCCCAAGGAAGTCCTGAAGCCCTCAAATCCCAGTTCCATGTTTCTACAGTGGAAGAGGCATTTATTCAAGCAGCTCAAGCAGGTGATGATGAGAATTAAAGCAATTTTTAAACGTATACTGCTCCAAAGACTGAGAGATAAACGAAGCTTAGCTTTACTTTTCTTTGCCCCTCTTGGCATTCTCACTCTTTTATATTTTCTTCTTCAAGTTCCGTCGGATATAAAATACCGTGTGGGTCTACAAGAAAACCAACACGTTTTAGCACAAGTTCTCAAGCAGAACGATAAACTAGAAGTGATTGAAATAGAAGAAACGTTAGATAAACGAGAAACAGTAAATGCTCACAATTTGGATGCTCTTGTACAGCTAGTAGGAAATGAAATAGAAGTAACGTATGCAAATAGAGACACAGGAAAAACACAAGCACTTACTCAGATGATTGGACAAGTTGCTCAAAAGATCCCAGCGAGCATACGAGAAAACCCAGCAAAAAGTTCTGTAGAAAAAGTGCCGCAAGCCTCGTTAGAGCTCCCCACCCTGAACGTAAAAAGTCATTATCTTTATGGTGACAGTTCATTGAGTATGTTTGACAATCTGGCGCCACTGCTGGTCAGTTTCTTCGTTTTCTTCTTTGTCTTTTTAATATCAGGCATTTCTCTTGTTAATGAACGAAGCAGTGGTACACTTATGCGAATGCTGGTTACGCCTGTCAGACGGACTGAAATTGTGGCTGGTTATACTTTAGCCTATGGTTTCCTCGCCCTCCTTCAAACAAGCTTAATTGTGCTTTGGACACGTTATGTTTTACAAATGCAGATTTTGGGGAACTTTATCTTTGTTTTGTTGATTAATTTACTGATTGCTCTGATTGCACTGTTGATTGGACTTTTGTTGTCTGCCCTTGCAAAAACTGAATTTCAATTTATCCAATTTGTTCCGATAGCTGTCGTACCACAATTCCTCTTTTCAGGTATTATTAATGTGGACACAATGGCAGAGCCCTTGCGCTGGATTGCCCATCTTATGCCTCTGTATTATGGCGTTTATGCACTTCAAAAAGTAGTGAAACAAGGTATGGGCCTCTCTCAAATTGGGAATAACCTGCTTATTTTAGGGGGGCTTGCTCTTGTATTTTACGTAGCTAATGTAGTGGCTTTGAAAGGTTTAAGAAAAACTTAGATCTTCAAATAAAAAGCGAGTTATTTTCGCTTTTTTGTTATAATGATTGAGAAGAGTATTTGAAGGGATTTTACAAATGGAAAATTTAAAAAAACAAGTAGGTATAAAAGCAGCTGAATACGTGAAGTCTGGTATGATTGTTGGTTTAGGCACAGGTTCAACGGCGGCTTTCTTTGTGGAAGAATTGGGACGTCGTGTTAAGGAAGAAGCTCTAAATATTGTTGGCGTTACGACATCAAATGTAACCAGTCAGCAAGCTGCAAGTCTTAATATTCCTTTAAAATCAATTGATGAAGTGGACCATGTTGATGTGACAGTAGATGGTGCAGATGAAATTGATACAGCCCTTAATGGGATTAAAGGTGGCGGTGCAGCCTTGCTGATGGAAAAAATCGTTGCCACATATTCTAAAGATTATATTTGGATTGTTGATGAAAGTAAACTTTCACAAAATCTTGGAAGTTTTAAAGTTCCTGTTGAAGTCATTCCTTATGGTTCAGAGCAGTTGTTCCGAAAATTTGAAGCGGCAGGTTATGCCCCAACATGGCGTATGAATGGCCAAGATAAACTTATAACTGATATGCAACATTATATTATTGATTTGCATATCGAAAAGATTACTGAGCCAGAAAAGTTGGCTGAAGAGCTTGACTTAACAGTGGGAGTTGTCGAGCATGGTTTGTTTAATAACATGGTCAAAAAAGTTATTGTTGCAGGACAAGCCGGTGTGAAAATTATAGAAAAATAAAAAGAAGGAGAGGACTCCTTCTTTTTATTTGGTCTTAAGCCATTGTTCCACGCCCCACTTATGAGATCCCCGCTTGAGTTTCGCCAAAGCAGTCGGCACATCAAACCAGAAAATTTTATTGAAATCTTCAAGAGGAGCCTGATCAAAATGAACCTCCAGCGTCTCGTAGATGTAAGCAGGGTTGCAAAAATATTTATCCCGATGTGAGCTATAAAAATATTCGTCGGCTTGACCGAAATATCGGCCTAAGGTCGCAGTCGCACCTAACTCTTCCAGAAGTTCTCTTTCTAAAGCGCGGGCATGATTTTCATCTGCTTCAATTTCTCCGCCAGGGAGAAAAAAGGCCCCGTTTGGTGCTTGAACAAGGCAGATTTGGCTCTTGTTTTCACGTGAAACAATCCCATACACTCCATAACGGTGTTGGTAATCGACTCCGGCAATTTTTTCACCGAAGACTGGAATTTCTTGTTGTGTCATATTTACGGCCCTCCGATATAATTTTATAGAAGAAAATTTAATTATATTCTATCAAAAAGTTGACAATTTTGATAAAATAAAGAGGCTAAACAAAGCTCTTGCGAAGGGAAATATGAACAGTGAAAAAATTCAATCTTAGTAAAATGATTATTATCGCCTTAATTATTGTTATTTCAGCATTTACAGCAATCTTCATCTCGGCTGATAATTTTAAGAATAATAAAAATCCATCAACGATGACGCAAATTATTAATGATGGTACAGGAACCATAGACAGAATTATTGGTGCACCGATCCGTTTTGTTCAGGACAAAGCCAATCAAGTGGGCAATCTTTTTGATACATATAAACAAAATCAGTCACTGAAAACACAGGTGGCAGACTTAAGCAGTACGAAAAATAATCAAGAAAGTCTAGAAGTTGAAAATAAAGAATTAAAAGAAGCCTTGAAGCTTCAAGAAACATTGACAGACTATAAGAGTATTTCGGCAAATGTGATTACCCGTAATCCTGCCAGCTGGGCAGATACGCTCGTTATTGACAGTGGGAGTAAACAAGGTATCAAAAACCGTCAACTCGTCATGGCTAATGGGGGTGTTATTGGGCGTGTAAGTCAGGTAAACGAAAATTCCTCTAAAGTTTCCTTGCTGAGCTCCGATAAAGGTATTGATGCTAAAATCCCCGTTCGCCTGGGTAGCCCGAGTGATTCAGTAAATGGACTTCTTGCGAGCTATGATGAGGATCAGAATGCTTATGTTGTCACATCTTTAGTGGGGGAAGGCAATATCGAAAAGGGAAGCCAGGTTGTTACTAGCGGTCTTGGAGGAGATTCACCACGTGGTCTCCTGCTTGGAACAGTAATTGATGTTAAAGAAACAGATCAAGGCTTGAACCGTAAAGTATATGTGAAACCTGCCAGCAATTTGTATGATATCCGGTTTGTCTTTGTGATTCAAGGCATGATTGGAGGCAACTAAATATGAGTCGTTTTAGCTTTCAATTTTTTAGTCCTCTATTTCTTTTTTTCCTGCTCTTGCTTGATGGGCAGCTGACGCATTTCTTTACGGCTTTGTCCGGTGGAAGTATCATGCCTGTAAGCCACCTGCTGCTCATTTTCATGGTATATACTGTGACACAGCACCGTCATAGCTATGTTCTCATCGTAGGTGTTCTTTTGGGAATTGTCTATGACAGTTACTTTTTAGGAATTTTTGGTATTGCCAGTTTGATTTTGCCGCTTATTGCTCTTTTTGTTTATCAAATCCAAACTGTTGTATTTACTAACCGCTGGACACGTTTATTTACAGTGATTATCATTGTTTTTGCTTTCCAAGTTTTAAGTACACTTATTGTTAACTTGGTGGGTGTTGTCAATGTCAATTTTGTCTCATTTATCGTTAGACAACTTGCACCAACATTAGCCTTAAATATTGTCTTTGCAATACTGCTGCAATGGCCTTTAGAAAAGATGTATCGCCTTCGGTGAACATCTTTTTGTAATTAAAGAGTAAAAAAAGTATTCTTAAAGAAATTAAATTGACTTGATTAGGTTATAAAAGAGTGTTATACTTGGGACTATCTTGGCGTTATATTTATAAATTATAGAAAACGGGAAGAAAAGAAAACTATGAAAAAGAAACTTATCACAGCATTGATGTTGTCGACAGTTATTTTATCATCGGGCGCAAGCCTTGGAGCGGTAAAAGCGGACAGCACAGACGATCAAATCGCAAAACAAGATGCAGCAATCAACGCTGCTAAAGGTTCTTCTGCTGAAGCGCAAGCAAAAGTAGATGAGATTCAATCACAAGTAAATAGCTTACAATCTAAAAAAACTTCAACAGCAAATGAAGTAAATAAATTGATGAAGGAGCAAAAAGAACAATCAGCAGAGATTGCTCGTTTGCACAAAGACATCAAAGAACGTAACACAGCTCTTGAAGCACAAGCACGTAGCGCTCAAACAAGCGGTTCAGCGACAGACTACATGTCTACTATCTTGGATTCAAAATCTTTGACTGATGCAATTCAAAAAATGACAGCGATGGCAACCGTTTCTGGTGCCAACAAAGCCATGCTTGAAAAACAACAAGAAGATGAAAAAGCTATTCAAGCCAAGTTAAAAGATAATGAAGCAAAATACGCTAAAGCTACAAAACTTCAACAAGAGTTAGAAGCACAAAGTAACGAGTTGGCAAGCCAAGAAGCCGCCCTCAAAGTTGCTCAGTTAAATTATCAAACAACAATTGCTAACTCTGAGAGCAAAAAACAAAGTTTGATTGACCAAAAAGCAGCTGCAGTAGCTGCCCAAGAAGCCGCAGCTAAACAAGCTGCAGCAGTGGAAGCTCAACAAGCGAAAGCAGAGCAAGCTGCTCAAGCCGCTCAAAAAGCACAAGCAGAACAAGCTGCAGCATCTAAGAGCGAAAATAAATCAGCTGCAAATACAGAAACAGTACCTGTTGTTACAGCACCTGTTGTTGAGACAGCTCCAGCGGCCTCTGCACCAGCAGCATCAACGCCAGCTGTAGAAGAAAGCAAACCAGCATCAAATAACAACACAACCACTACGAATACTGGTTCAAACTCAAATACAAGTACTGGTTCAAATAACACTAACAACAGCAACAACACTAACAATAATAATGCATCTGGAGGTTCAGGTTCAACAAGTACTCCAGGATCAAGCTTGAGCAATCCTTATCCATGGGGACAATGTACTTGGGGTGTTTGGGAATACTTCGGTGGAAGCATCCCTACTTATGCCGGTAACGCTGGTGACTGGGTAGTTTACGCAAATAGTGGACCAGCAGTTGGCACAATTGCGGTGTTCCCTCCAGGTAATCAAGGTGCCGGTGGTGTAGGTCACGTTGCCGTGGTCACAGCTGTAAATGGTAATAAACTTACTGTCTCAGAAACAAACTTCTCAGGACCTAATGGTGGCGGTTTAGGTATCCGCACAACTCGCGAAGTTTCATCTGCAGGTGTAAGTTTCATCCGTCCATAAGAAATAATTCAAAACAAGTAATGAAATATTGCTTGTTTTTTTGTCCATTGATAAAAAATAGAAATCTACAGAAACAAACTTAAACGTAACTGTAATTGTTTTGTTACAAAATGGGTGTGGGCACATGATACAATATACTATATTCACCGAACTAACCTAGGGAGGCAAATTTAAAATTTTATGAAGAAAAAACTTATTACAGCATTGATGCTTTCGACAGTCGTGCTTACGGCTGGCGCACCTTTTGCTGCCGTAAAGGCTGATTCAACAGATTCAAAAATTGCACAACAAGATTCAAAAATCGCTAATGCAAAAAATGAAGCTGCTAAAGCGCAATCACAAGTTGATTCAATTCAATCACAAGTAAGCACTTTAAAATCAAAGCAAACATCAATGACTAAAAAAGTTAATGAGTTGATGGCTCAACAAAAGGAACAATCACAACAGATTCAAAAGTTGAGTGAGAGTATCAAGGAGCGCAATACCGCACTTGAAGCTCAAGCACGTAGTGCACAAACTGATGGTTCAGCAACAAACTATATGTCTGCTGTACTGGACTCAAAATCTTTAACAGATGCGATTCAAAAAATGACAGCAATGGCAACAGTTGCTGGCGCTAACAAGTCAATGATTGAGCAACAACAAGCTGATCAAAAAGCTATTCAAACGAAGTTAGCGGATAACCAAAAGAAATATGCTGAAGCAACAAAACTTCAACAAGAGTTAGATGCACAAGCTAATGAGTTGGCGACACAAGAAGCTGCTCTCAAAGTTGCGCAGTTAGACTACCAAGCTACAGTAACTACTGCAGAAGGTAAAAAACAAGATTTATTGAGCCAAAAAGCAGCAGCTGAAAAAGCCGCTGAAAAAGCAGCAGCCGCTGAAAAAGCCGCTGCTGCTAAGTCTGTAGTAGCTCAACAAGAAAAAGCTGTGGCTGCGGCCCCTGCTGCTTCTAATCCAGCTCCATCTACTGGTAATACTGCTGGTAATAGCAATTCTTCTACACCAACACCAACACCAACACCAATTCCAACACCGGATCCAGATCCAGAACCAACTCCAGATCCAGGAAAACCTGTAAATCCAGGACACAGTGGGACTAATCCTTATCCTGCTGGTCAATGTACTGCATTTGTCTGGGACTACTTTGGTGGTAACATGCCAACATACATGGGGAATGCTGGTGACTGGGTTGCTTACGCAAACAGTGGACCTGCAGCAGGTACAATTGCTGTATTCCCACCAGGTAACCAAGGCGCAGGCGGCGTAGGACACGTTGCAGTTGTTCTTTCTGTATCTGGTTCAAAAATGACAGTTATTGAAGGAAACTTCAACGGCGGATGGGGAACAACACGTGAATGTTCAACAGCTGGCGTAAGCTTCATTCGTCCATAATTAAATAAAATTTAAATACAAACTACGGTTTGTATTTTTTATCTCAAAATTTTAGCACTCTTTATATTAGAGTGCTAATTTTTTTGCCAAAAGTCATAAAAAATGCTAAAATAGATTATGGTAGAAGTGAATATAGTCTACTTTTAGAGAGGCGATGGTTGAAAAACCAAGTGAGTCTCTAAAAATTCCATGTCAAGAAGGTTTAAATCATATGAATAACACAGAATTTTACGAACGCCTAGGTGTGGATAAAAATGCCAGCCAAGACGAAATTAAAAAAGCTTATCGAAAGATGTCCAAAAAGTATCACCCAGATATTAATAAAGATCCGGGTGCAGAAGACAAGTACAAAGAGGTTCAAGAAGCTTATGAAACTTTAAGTGATGAACAAAAACGTGCCAGCTACGATCAATATGGTGCCGCAGGTGCTAATGGTGGTTTTGGTGGAGGTCAAGGTGGTTTCTCTGGCTTTGACGGTTTCCAAAGTGCAGGTGGCTTTGGTGGTTTTGAGGATATTTTCTCAAGCTTCTTCGGTGGGGGCGGTGGCCAAGCTGATCCGAATGCGCCACGTCAAGGAGATGACTTACAATATCGTATCAATTTGACATTTGAAGAAGCCATTTTTGGTGTTGAGAAAGAAATCAAATACCATCGCGAAGAGCTTTGTCACACTTGTGCGGGTTCAGGTGCCAAACCGGGTACTCATGCTGAAACATGTCATAAATGTCATGGACGAGGTCAAACACAAGTTATTCGCGATACTCCATTAGGACGTATGTCAACAAATGTCGTCTGTGATGTTTGTCATGGTACAGGTAAAGAAATCAAATCTCCTTGTCCTACATGTCACGGTACAGGTCACGAAAAATTGGCACACACCGTTAAGGTAAAAGTACCAGCTGGTGTTGAATCTGGTCAACAAATGCGCCTCCAAGGTCAAGGTGATGCGGGGACAAACGGCGGTCCTTATGGGGATCTCTACGTCCGCTTCCAAGTTGCTGCAAGCGATAAGTTTGAACGTGATGGTAGCGAAATTTATTACAAGATGCCATTGAACTTTGTTCAGGCAGCCTTAGGCGATGAGATTGAAGTACCAACCGTTCACGGGAATGTGAAGTTGAAGATTCCTGCTGGTACGCAAACAGGTACCAACTTCCGACTTAAAGGCAAAGGTGCACCTAAATTACGTGGTAGCGGTCAAGGTGACCAACATGTTGTGATTAATATTGTCACACCTGAAAAATTGAATGAAGCTCAACGTGATGCTTTGCGTGAGTTTGCAAAAGCGAGCGGGCAAAATATATCAGAACAGAAAAAAGGTTTTTTCGATAAATTTAAATAAAAAAAGCTGTCCTTAGACAGTTTTTTTGTTTATCAATTAGGTAAATGCTACTGTATTTGATATAATGTTTTTATGAAACTTGTGAATTATAAACCAGACTATCTTCTAGAAGCTGTGTATAACTTGGATGTGGAAAACTTAAAAAAGCGAGATATCCGAGGAATTATGGTGGACTTAGATAATACACTTATCGCTTGGAATAATCCAGATGGAACACCCGAATTGCACCAATGGCTACAACTAATGCGTACAAATGGTATAAAGGTTATTGTCGTGTCAAATAATAAACATGAACGTGTCAAACGTGCGGTAGCTAAATTTGATGTTGATTTTGTTTCGCGTGCGATGAAACCTTTTGCTTGGGGAATAAATAAAGCCTTAGTTAAACTTAACGAACAACCGGACCACGTCATTATGGTTGGGGATCAACTCATGACTGATATTCGAGCAGCTCATCGTGCAGGAGTCCGTAGTATTCTTGTCAAACAATTGGTGGAGTCTGACGGTTGGAGTACCAAGTTCAACCGTTGGCGTGAACGCCGTGTGTGGAAAAAGTTAATTCGAAAATACGGCTATCCTAAATGGAATACAAGATTATAACTTTGCAGAGGCAGGGTTATTTTCTTTTGCTGGACTTTTCCCGAGGTTTTCCACTTTATTTTTCTACTTATCCCAAGTTTTCCACAGTTTTACACACCTTATTCACAAAAATGTGGAAAACTGTGAATAAATGTGTGGAAAAAAAGAAACCTCAATGAAGTTTCTTTTTTTATTTACATTAAGCCACGTTCTTTATACCATTGATCAGGCTGCCAGATCCAATGTCTTCCATCTTTTTCAAGAAGATCAAAAGCTTCCTGTGGTCCCATGCTTGCTGCCGGATATTTAGGGAGCTCCTGATGAGCTTCATCCCATGCTTGGCGGATAACATCAATGAGTTCCCAAGAACGAGAAACTTCTTCCCAGTGGGAGAAATTAGTACCATCACCATGTAAAACGTCAAGCAAGAGTTTTTCATAAGCTTCGGGAGAATTTCCTAAAATTGCTGCATCATGGCGGTAGCCAAGTTTGATAGGCGCGATATTGAAGCCTTGACCGACTTCTTTGCCATTAATTGTAAGGGAGAAGCCTTCAGTAGGTTGGATATAAATGGTAAGGATGTTTTCCCCAAGAGCTGTATCAAAAATATTGTTAGGGTCTTGCTTGAAGACAATGTTAATGCGTGTTCCTTTTTCTGTCAAACGTTTCCCGCTACGTACGTAGAAAGGGACGCCAGCCCAACGGTCATTGTCAATGAGGAATTTTCCAGCGACAAAAGTTTCTGTGTTAGAATCTGGCGCTACAGAAGGTTCAGAACGATAGGCTGCAAAGTCCTTGCCATCAATCTTGCCCTCGATATATTGGCCAGGAATGAAAGCTTCAAGCGCTTCTTGTCTTGAATATTTACGAATGCTGTGGAGGGCCTTGACCTTTTCGTTCAAAATATTTTCTTGTGTAAAAGTTTGAGGTTTTTCCATAGCTAGTAAAGCCAAAACCTGGAGCACATGATTTTGAATCATATCCTTGAGTGCGCCACTCGTTTCATAATAACCGCCGCGATCTTCAACACCAATACTTTCAGCAAATGTAATCTGTATATTGTCGATATGGTCCTTGTCCCAGATGGATTCAAACATTTGGTTGGCAAAACGGATAGCTGAAACCGATTGAATCATTTCTTTTCCGAGATAGTGGTCAATACGGAAGGTTTGGTCTTCCGAAAAGACATCTTTAAGTGCGGTATTCAGTTCTTGAGCTGTTTCCAAATCACTTCCGAATGGCTTTTCGATAATCACACGTTCAAAACCTTTCCCTGTCAGAATCTTTTCTGACTTGAGATGGTTAGCAATGATTGAGAAAAATTGTGGCGCCATAGCCAGATAGAAAACTTGGTTGCAAGCAGTATCATACTTTTCTCGGAGCTGATCTCCCAGCTCTTTGAGGGCATGATAGTGACTGCTGTCATTGACATCATGGCTTTGATAGTAGAAGTGGCTCGAGAAGGCCTTGAGTTCGTCTTGATCATGGCTTAAACCCGCCAAAGATTCGATAACGATTTGGCGATAATACTCATCGGTCCACGGGCGACGCGCAGTACCAATCACTGCAAAATTTTCTGCAATTTCGCCTTTTTTATAAAGTTGGAAAAGGGCGGGATAAAGTTTCCGTTTAGCGAGGTCACCAGTTGCCCCGAACATGGTAAAAAGTACTTGTTTACTCATAAGTCTCTTCTTTCTATTGATTATCAAACATCATTTTCAGCATAGTCGATATAAGTATCAACATAGTCCAGATAGTCTTTGTTTAACTGTGCTTTTATATCCTGATACTCAGCTTCAGTATAGTCACGCTCAGCAATTTTAGCACGATAAAAAGGTAAGTTTAATTCTTTTTGAAGTCTCTCTTCAAGCTCTTTACGATTCATAATGATTTCCTTATATGAGAAAAATTTACTACTAAGAAAATTATATCACAAAATCACCTTTGCGCCCTCCAAGTGAGATTCTTTCGAATGAAAGTGATAGAATAGAAATATGTCTTTATTAACTTTTACACTTTGTATGCTCCTGCTTGGCGTTGTTGCCGGTATTGTAGGAAGCATTTTAGGTCTCGGTGGTGGAATTATTATCACGCCGATTATTACCTCTTTTTTTGGTGTTGATATAAAATATGCAATCGGTGCCAGTATTGTCGCTGTTATTGCAACGAGTTCAGGCGCCGCCATTTCTTATTTGAAAGATGATTTGGTCAATGTTCGTGTTGCCATGTTTTTAGAAATTTTTACCACAATTGGTGGATTACTAGGAGCGATTTTGGCCGGACTCTTTAATGCTGCGGTATTAAATATTCTTTTTGCTTGTTTATTGATTTTTCAAGCCTATAATATGTGGCGCAAGCTGCATCAAGGTGAGAAAGTCTTGCAAAATGTTACCTCAGATAAGTGGGCAGAAAAGATGAAGCTTAATTCTTCTTACTTTGATAAGCAAACAGGAAAAGAAGTCGCCTATCAAGTGGAGAAAGTCCCAGCTGGCGCTTCGATTATGTTTGGTGCAGGAATAGCTTCAGGACTTTTAGGTATAGGTTCGGGGGCGTTTAAGGTTTTAGCTATGGATACAACGATGAAAATGCCATTAAAACCGTCAACCGCCACCTCAAACCTCATGATTGGGGTAACTGCAGCAGCTTCAGCGACAGTCTACTTCTTTAACGGCTATGTTGACCCGTCCTTAGCAGGACCTTTAGCGATAGGAATTGTAGCTGGCGCAGCTATTGGCTCACGTATTATGCCACATTTACCTGCTCGGACGATTCGCTTGATATTTATTCCTGTAATTGGTCTTATGGCTTTACAAATGATACTTAAAGGACTTGGTTTATGACGGAAGAAAAAGAAAAATTACTTGAAATTGAACTCAGAATAGGAAAAATTTTAAGAGCGGGTGTATTCATTAGCTCGTCAATTATCATTATTGGTTTAATTATGTTTGTTTTCACGGGGCATTCTGGCTACCCAGGAACGACTTATCCTCGAGGCTTGTCTGAAATTGCAGAGGGACTTGTCGCCTTTAAAGCCTTTGCTTGGCTTATGACTGGTCTGTTTCTTTTGATCTTAACACCTGTACTTCGGGTGGTTGCTTCTATTTTTGCCTTTGCAAAAGAGGGCGATAAAATGTATGTCATTATTACGATGATGGTACTTGCTGTATTGGTTATAGCCATCCTTTTAGGGCATACAAGTGCGTAAGCTATTTCTTGCAAAACACTATTGAAACTGGTATTATAGGTAGTGCTGGGGGAGTGGTGGAATGGCAGACACGCATGCTTCAGGTGCATGTGCTCGTAAGGGCGTGGGGGTTCAAATCCCCTCTCCCCCATAACCAGTTACAATCTCGCTTAGGCGGGATTTTTTATTTAAGAGGTGAATATATGGCAAGAAGATTGACAAAAGAAGAGCTGCAGGAGCGCATAGATGAAAATCCCCTCCGTGCGCTAGCAAATATAGGAGAGGAAGTGGGCTTAACGCGTGTCGGGATTGAAAAATTGCTGAAAAGCTATAAGTTAGAAGATTATCGCAATCAAAAGATTAAAGCTTTACGTCGGACAGCAGCAAGGCAAAGAAGATTGAACAAATAAAGGAGAAATCATGGCAAAAATCGGATTTATCGGTACGGGAGTAATGGGCGCAGCAATGGCAGGTCATCTACTTGATGCAGGCAATGAACTGTTCGTCTATAATAGAACAAAAGCAAAAACAGACGCTTTAGTGGCACGTGGCGCAACTTACTGCGCGACGCCACAAGAAATTGCAGAAGCAACGGATATCGTTTTTTCTATTGTAGGCTATCCCAAAGATGTTCGCGAAATTTACTTTGGCGAAAAAGGTGTATTTAAGGCGGATGTACAAGGTGCATTTTTGGTAGATATGACAACATCAGAGCCGGCTTTGGCACAAGAGATTTATCAGGCTGCAAAAGAAGCGGGAGCTTCGGCTTTAGATGCTCCAGTATCGGGAGGTGACATTGGGGCGCAGAATGCAAGCTTAACAATTATGGTAGGTGGTGAGGAAGAAGCCTATGAACATCTCTTGCCTTACTTTGAAACTATCGGCAAAACGATTACGCGTCAAGGTGCAGCAGGAGCGGGTCAACATACCAAAATGGCCAACCAAATTGCTATTGCAGGAACGATGACCGCAATGACAGAGCTAATGGTTTATGCAGATAAAGCGGGGTTAGATGTGGAAAAAGTTCTTCAAACAGTAGGAGGCGGATCGGCAGCCACTTGGTCAATGACCAATTATGCACCGCGTATTTTACGTGAGGACTTTAGTGCGGGTTTCTTCGTTAAACATTTTATTAAAGATTTAGGTATCGCTTTAGCTGAGGCTGAAAAAATGGGGATTGAACTTCCTGCCACAGCAGGAGCGAAAAAGCTTTATGATCGCTTAGCAGAAGAAGGTTATGAAAATGATGGTACACAAGCGCTGATTAAACTTTGGTGGCCAGAAGGCGTGAGACCAAACAAATAAAAAAAATAGACCAGATGGTCTATTTTTTTTATTTGAAAATTTACATTTCCTCAGGTGCTTCAACACCAAGTAAGCGCAATGCTTCTTTTAAGACAAGAGAAGTCGCATTCGCAAGTGCTAAACGCGCTTGAAGTCCTTCGTTGTCCTCAAGGATACGTACATGTGCATAATATTTGTTAAAGGCTTGTGCCAATGAAATTGAGTATTTCGCAATAATAGAAGGCTCATATTTGTCGGCGGCACGTTTAACGACATTACCAAAGTCTTGGAGTAATTTCACAATTTCCCAAGCTTCAGCTGGTGTTTCTTCAACATTGACAGGTTGAGGTACATAGTTTGCTTTACGTAAGATGGAACGGATACGCGCATATGCATATTGGACGTAAGGGCCCGTCTCACCTTCAAATGAAACCATCTCTTCAAGGTTGAAGTCGTAACCATTGTTACGGTCAGTTTTTAAGTCATAAAACTTCACAGCGCCAACCCCAACTTGTTGTGCGACACGTTCTTTGTTTGGCAAGTCAGGATTTTTATCATTAATTTGTTTCAGAGCACGTTCTACCGCTTCGTCAAGTGTTGTTTCTAACTTAACAACGTGACCTTTACGTGTGGAGAATTTTTTCCCTCCTTGGGTAACCATACCGAAGGAAACGTGTGTCATATTGTCTGACCAGTCATAACCGGCTTCCTTGAGCACTGCCTTCAATTGTTTGAAGTGATTTTGTTGCTCGCCACCCACAACATAAAGTGATTTTACAAAATCAAAAGTTGCTTTACGGTACATTGCTGTTGCCAAGTCACGTGTGATGTATAGGGTTGCACCGTCAGTTTTCTTAATCAAGGCTGGATTAAGGTTGTATTTTTCGAGGTCTACAACCATAGCACCTTTAGACTCGTGCATTAAGCCTTTAGATTCTAAGTCTTCAACAACGGCATCCATCTTATCAGAGTAGAAAGATTCACCTGTAAAGTGATCAAATTCAATACCTAATTTGCCGTAAATACGGTTAAATTCAATCAAGCTGACATCAGAGAACCATTTCCAGATGCGAAGTGCTTCTTCATCGCCTTGTTCCATCTTAAGGAACCAAGCACGACCTTCTTCGTCTACTGCGGGATCTTCTTTAGCTTCAGCATTGATTTGCACATAGAGTTTCAATAACTCATCGATTGGATTAGCAGTGATTGTCGCTTCATCACCATATTTTTTATAAGCAGTGATCAAGAGACCAAACTGTTTACCCCAATCCCCCAAGTGATTGATTTTGATTGTATTGTAACCAATCTTTTCGTAAATTTTTGAAAGGGAGTCTCCGATAACCGTTGAGCGCAAATGACCAATAGAAAAAGGCTTGGCAATATTTGGAGCTGACATGTCAATAGGAACATTAGCACCATGACCGATATTTTGGTCGCCATAGTCTTCTTTTTCAGTGATAACTTCGTTGATAACTGCTGTGGCAACAGCTTTTTTGTCAAGGAAGAAATTCACGTAAGGACCAGTAGCAACTACTTTATCAAAGCCAGTAGCATCAATGTTCTCAGCGATTTCACCAGCGATGATTTGTGGGGCTTTGCGCAAAGTCTTGGCTAAACTGAAAGCTGGAAATGCGATATCGCCCATTTCTGATGATTTTGGTTTTTCAAGCAAATTTTCGATTTGTTCGAGTTCAAGCGCACCATCGAGTACGGCGAACAAAGATTTTGCTGCTAATAGTTTTTCATTCATGGAATAATTATACCATAATAGAAATAAAAAAGTATAGTGCTTATTGCGTTAAATTTTAAGCTTTATGAGTGAAGTGAGCCAAATAACTTATAGGATAAAGAGCTTTCTTTTTCATAGCTGTATTTTTGTGTAATGTCTTGAATTTAAGGGTTGAAAAAATAACAAATGACTTATTTTGTATTTTTATACATTTTTAAAAAGAAGATGAAAGGGTTGAAGCAAGGGAGAAGTCTCTTTATTCATTGGTATTATAAGGATGGGTGCATATATTTTTATCCTAGGAGGTAAAATATGTATAAATAATAACTTAAAATAAAGACAAATGTAGCTTTATTCCTATATTTTGTTAAGTATTTTTATGCTATAATGAGATTATGAAAAGAGAAGAACGATTAAATTTAATTAAACAAATTATCTCTGAAAATAAGATTGGGACACAGGAAGAGCTTCAAAGTGTTCTAGAATCTAGAGGGGTAAAGATTACACAGGCGAGTCTGTCACGTGATATTCGTGAGTTACATATTATTAAAAAGCGTGAAGACGGCAAGAGCTTTTATGTTTTTTTGACAGAGCTTAATTCGCCGTCACAATCTCTGCTGCAGCAATATTTGACGAACTTTGTGCTGAAAGTGGATGTTGCCAGTGTTAATGTAGTTGTACACACGCACCTTGGTGAGGCAGATCTTTTGGCTAATGCTTTTGATGATGAGCAACGCCCAGAAATTTTAGGGACTTTGGCTGGTGCAGATACTTTATTGCTCATTTGTAAGGATGAAGCGGCAGCAGAGCGATTAGCCTTGGAGATTGAAGATGCCTTATAATGCAAGTAAAGAAAAATTGATTGCACGTATTCTTGATTTGGATTATGTGAAGTCTTTTCAAAAAGCAGAAAACGCTTTACAGGAAGAAAAAGAGTTGTTTGAGCAACAAAGTAAAATGAAGGAGTTGCAAAAGGAAGCTGTTCTCTATCAAAAAATAGGCAAAATGCAGGCCTTTAAAGAGACATCCAATGCAGCCCAAAGGATACACAAGTCTTTAAAAAACGATCCCTTAGTTGAGGATTATCTTTTAAAAATGCAGCCAGTTGATGCTCTTTTGAATCATGTGACCGGTGAAATTGAAAGTAAAGTTAATGAAGCCTTGGGACATTAGGCTATTGGGAGAAGGACCTCGTGTCCTTTTTGTTTTACCTCCAAGCTTGAGCTGGCTTTTTGTATGTTATAATAGAAGCAAACAATTTTCAAAAGAAAGAAGAATTATATGTCTGAAAAAATTTCACCAGGAATGCAGCAATATCTTGATATCAAAGCTGATTATCCGGATGCTTTCTTGCTCTTTCGCATGGGAGATTTTTACGAGCTTTTTTATGAAGATGCAGTGAATGCAGCACAAATTTTAGAATTATCTCTGACTTCGCGCAATAAGAATGCAGAAAATCTGATTCCGATGGCAGGCGTTCCTCACCATTCAGCAGATCAATATATCGAGCAGCTTGTGAATTTAGGCCATAAGGTTGCCGTGGCAGAGCAAATGGAAGACCCTAAAAC
>CAACWM010000027.1_pt1 | contig 13653 bp, 13 predicted proteins | sample 2275651 | NCBI WGS metagenome assembly CAACWM01 (sample SAMEA5312460, study PRJEB27640) | indoor metagenome | biome: indoor environment; feature: uncontrolled; material: polymer tiles stone | place: Germany | collected 2014-07-07
GATTGAAATAATCTAGAGCATTGTGCCCTGTTTTGAAAAATTGGTAAACTTTATGAATCGTTTGCCTAGATCTATTCAATAGTAATGCGGTTTTGGCAACAGATTGATGATGATTATAATACGCCTCTATCATTGCAAGTTCATTTGATGTAAGATGGGTATAGGTCATTTGTCTTCACTCCTTATAATTCTTTTGCGGGAACTATCTTGAGTGTAGCACAAATGACTTTTTTATTTGTCTAGCTTAATTTTACAATCGGCGATATTAATTGTTAAAACATACTTTTTACAAAAAATAGGGCAAAGATACAGAGATATACTCGTGAAATTATCCTATTTATCCTGAGAAGAGGCATTAAATGCCTCTTCTCAGGATAAAAGTATGGCTTGTGCACCATACTTATCCATTCCCACTTGCATAAATTTCAAAAGAGTGATTTGAGGCTCTTTTTTTACTTAACTCAAAGTACATCAAGATAATGATAGTAGAAAAGGTTATTTTATTTACAAGAATTGTCAAGTTAATAATCTGAAATTGGCTTAAAATTAGTATAATTTGAACATACACATATGTCCAACGAGCATCCAAATTTTTTGGATTTTTCAAACAAAACTTTATCTTTTGATCATAATAATTGCCTACATATAGAATAATGCATGTAAAAATGATAAGTAGTACCCAACTATAATTACCAACCTGTGCTGTGTAGGGTAATATTTGATCTGTCCTACCTAGTCCGCCATATGAAATTCTCTCATGATAGAAGTCTCCACTAACATTTATTTTTGCTAGAAATGATTTAACAAAAAAACCAATTCCTAAAAATGGGCGGAAAATATCGATAAATAATTGATAAAAATTAGCTTCATAGTTAAAATTTTTAATTTCTAAACCTGTAGCAATTTCATCTATTGGCAAAAAATACGAACGAAATGTATCTACATTTGTAAACATCTCTATAACAGAAGTATTGAATCTACTCTGGGTAAGTACCGAAAACGTAACTCCACCAATCGTTACACTTGGGACTAGAATAATTTTTTTGTACTCAGGAAATTTAGCACATAAAAAAAATATTACTGAAAGCATCAAAAAAATAGTATTTTTTCTATTATTTTCTAACGAAAAGAAAAGTAATAACACGCTTAAAATACACGTGAAAATAAAAAAGTTACTTCTATTGATAAATTTGTTCTCAAAAAATTCTATAGACTCAAAATATACCAACAACAGTACTATCTTAAAAAAATAGGTTGTCTGTAAGAAAGAGGGTAAACTATTGGTTATATCAACTTTAGCTGGGATAGCATATGTGATTAATAATAATATAATGAAGAAATGTAACAACCATACATTCCCCTCATAGTCTGATTTAGGAATTTCTATTTTTTGACCTTCAAATTTTTGATTTTTATAAATACACCATAAGAAAAAGAGAATAATTATTAGTAACTCAATATTCATCAATGTTCCTGCCTTTACAACAGAATCTAATAACGGATCAATATAAGGGAGCTTAAATATGATAATCCCACTATTATTCACAGTAATAGCATATAGAATCAAGAAAAATACATTCTTAACATAGTTTACTAAAACTACTATTTTCCAAAAGAGGAAATCCTCTCCTAAAAAGATATAAATACACAATAATAAGATAGTTAGCCAGTACGGGGAAAGTTGGTACTCAAAGTAACTATACTTTAAACTGTTAACAATTTTAAAATACATAACTATATGACCTATTAAGACTAATCCGATTAAATTAATCTTTAATAAATAGTTCTTGCCTAACAAAAAAACACCCCCTTATTACAAATGATCCATAAAAATTTTTACGTCTCTTTCCAAATATACTTACTATAATTTTAGTAAGAAAGATTATATAACCCAAATTTTTTCTTTTTTGAGTATAAAATAATGCAACTAACTACGAACTACGATGAATATTTAGTTGAATTCTCTTATTAAAATTATGCTAATTAATTAAGCCTGAAGAACTATTCACAACTTCTCGGTAAAATGATAGGAGTCTTTTGCTGATGATATCGTAAGAATATTCTTTTGAATGTTCCCAATTGTTAGCTGACAATATTACCAAATCACCATCTAGCACACTCATAATGGTCTTCTCTACTTCTTGTAACGATTCAATATTGGGTATAATCACACTTTTATCCAGTAATTCAGGTATTCCACCTCTGTCTGATCCGATACAAACCAATCCACGGCTCATTGCTTCAATCACAGCTCTCGGTAGTCCTTCTGTTAAACTAGGCTGTAAATAAATGTCAATAGTATCTAACCAACTCAACACTTCTTTTTGACTCATGGAGCCCATAAATTTTACATTCTTTTCGAGGCTATTTTCTTTGACGTGTGGTTGTAAGTAGTTTCCAGAGCCTCCACCCACTAGTTCATATCGTATAATTTGGTTTCTTTGCTTCATAATTTTAGGTAAAACGTCAATTATCTTATCATGCCCCTTATATAATTGATCAATATCCCCGATACTTCCAAAAACTAACTCCGACTGAGTGTTGACTTTAGTATAACTTTCTCTTTTTTCTAAATATTTCTCTTTTTCAAAGGTATCAATATTTACATTTGAAGCATTTGTCGATTTTCCTTTAGTAGGATACTGACGTTGAAGATATTCTTTTGTAACGTAGACAACAAATTCTGCATTTTTAACATACTTTTTCATCAAATAATCAAAAGGTAAAGCAATGATACTACCTATCATCCCTTTCATTTTTAGGACATCTTTAGAATACCCTACAACTTCGATAATCATCTTTTTTTTATACTTTTTACATATGTTATATGCTAATAATCCATTAAAACTAGGTAATCGAATAATAATAATGTCATGTTCTTTTATAAGTTGACATATCTTACGCTTTGCTTTTAAAAAGTTAACCACACTTGATAAACTGGAAAATTCAGGGATTTTTTCAAAATATACTCCCTTAGTGTCAAGGGGGGTATATCCTTTATGATTCTTATCTTTGGCAATCTCTTGTCTTGTGGCCACGGTTAAACTATCAAAAACATTTAAATATCGATTAAACGTTTTTGCAGTCAGCGAACCGTTACCATAGTACTTGTTCTGATACACAGTCACCATATTGTCATGAATAAATAGTGCCTTCATAGCTTCACCTAATTTCTAGCTTGCATTCTATCGTAATATTGAACTAACTCTTTCAATCCATCCTTAAATTCGACCTTTACATTATATCCGAGATACTTTTTAGCTAAGCTTATATCTGCATTACTATGCTTAATGTCACCCGCTCGAGTATCTGTAAAATTAGGCACTGTCTTTACATCTAATAACTCACATAACATATTATATAAATCGATTAGATATATTCTACCACCCGAGGCAATATTATATGCTTTTCCAGCTGCTTCTGTATCTGCTAAACAAGCTTTTAAATTAGCATACACAACATTCTCGATGTAAGTAAAATCTCTTGACTGCTTACCGTCTCCATTAATTGTTGGTGCTTCATTGTTACTCAATTGATTGATAAACTTTGGTATCACTGCTGCATATTGACCGTTTGGATTTTGCCGCGGGCCAAAAACATTAAAGTATCGTAAACCATACGTATCAAGATTATAGAGTTGTGAATATAGTCTTCCATATTCTTCGTTTGTTTTCTTTGTAAGTGCATATGGAGATAGGACATTTCCAACTTTATCTTCTTTTTTAGGCAACTCTACACTATCACCGTACACCGATGAACTCGAAGCATATACGACCTTTTTTACATGATTAACACGTGAAGCTTCAAATATATTCAAAGTTCCTCGGATATTAACCAGCTCATAGTATAATGGCATTTCTATACTTCGAGGAACACTTCCCCACGCCGCTTGATGCATTACATAATCCATACCTTCAGTTGCTTTTAAACAAGTATCTAAATCAGATACATCACCTTTAATAAATTCAAAATTTTCTTTATTTAAAAAAGGTTGAATATTTTCAATAAAACCATTACTTAAATCATCTAAACAGCGAACATAATAGTTTTCTTGAACTAGTTTCTCAATAATACTCGATCCTATAAATCCTGCTCCTCCAGTAACAAGAAATTTACTATGTTTATCAAACTTTACATCCTCATATAGCATGCTTAATTCCCCCTACAATGACCAATATATATAAGAATCTGGACAATCAACGATTCCTTTAACATCAATCACAATTTTTTTATCTCTTCCAAACATTTTGCTAAGCTCTTCTTCGGTTAAATTTTCAAATTCTTTATGGGCAACTGCAAATATTACTACATCCATGTCCTTTATATCCTCAAAATCTACAATATCAAATCCATATTCTCTGCGGACCTCATCCTTCTGAACTACTGGGTCACACACTTTAGGCGTGATTCCATATTCTTGAAGTTCGTGATACATATCAATCACTCTAGTATTTCGGATATCTGGAGTATTTTCTTTAAAAGTAAGACCCATAATAGCTACTTTAGGACTCTTTAGACTCATTTGGTTCTTAATCATTAATTTTATAGCACTATGAATGATGTATTCTCCCATTTGGTCATTGATTTTTCTTCCTGCTAAAATAACATCTGGATTATATCCTAATTGTTGTGCTTTGTAAGTTAGATAGTATGGATCGACACCAATACAATGACCTCCTACTAATCCAGGCATGAAATTCAAAAAGTTCCATTTTGTGCTTGCTGCCTTTAATACTTCACCTGTATTTATGTTCATTTTATTAAAAATGATAGATAGTTCGTTCATAAAAGCAATGTTTATATCTCTTTGAGAGTTTTCTATAATTTTTGCCGCTTCAGCAGTTTTTATATTTTTAACCTTATATGTACCTGCTTTAACAATATGCTCATATACTCCGGCAATTTCTTCCAAAGATTCATCGTCACAACCAGACACAACTTTTACAATATTTTCTAATCTATGTTGTTTATCTCCAGGATTGATTCGTTCTGGAGAATACCCAATTTTGAAGTCGACTCCACCTTTCAAGTTAGAATTTTTTTCTAAGATTGGCAAACAAACTTCTTCAGTAACACCTGGGTATACTGTAGATTCAAAAACAACATAGTCTCCCTTCTTTAGATTTCTTCCCATAATTTCTGATGCTTTTTCTAAAGGAGTTAAATCTGGAGTATTATCTGAATTCAATGGAGTTGGTACTGCAATAATATTAAATTTAGCTGCTAATAATTTTTCTTCATCTGAAGTAAATTCGATCGTTGTTTTGCTTATTTCATCATTACCAACCTCATTTGTTCCATCTTTCCCCATCTTATATTCATTTACTTTTTTCTCATTAATATCAAAACCAATAACATCCACCGTTTTAGCAAACGATACAGCGATTGGTAGACCTACATATCCCAATCCTATCACTGCTAATTTTTCTTTTTTTTCTATCAATTCTTCAATAATTGTCATATTTTATTCCTCATTTCATTTTTCTATTTGTTAAAAAGTTAAAAAGTTAAAAATTGGATTTCTTTTGAATAACATCGTCATAATAAGATAAATACCACCCCCAACTAGAACTTGTAAGAAAGAATTTATTTGAGGTATACTGCTTAATGTCCCAAGTAGTTTAATACTAAGAGTCATCACTCCCCCACAAAAAATCCAAATAATAATGTTTCTAAAGTCTAATCTAATCGCAGTATTTTTTTTAAGAAACGCATACATTCTTAAAGAAATATATGCATAACACATGACTATAGCAATAACCCCTCCATATATTCCCAGAGAAGGAATTAACAGGAAGCTAAAAAGCACTGCAATAACTGCTCCTCCGATAGTTGAACGATTATACGGCCTCATTTTATTTTGAGGAACGAAGTATTGATTACCAATTGCTGCCTGAAAATTTTGAAAGACAACCATAGGTGACAATGCTGGGATGACAACAGCTAAACTTGAAAATCCATTGCCAAAGAACCAGTATACAAAATCGTTAGCAATAGCAATAAAGCCAAACATAATTGCTATAGAAAAAAATAATTGAATTTGAGTTGCTTTTGTTACTAAAAGTTCAAATTCTTTTTTATCATCCTCAAATAAATTACTCAAGTTAGGTATAAGTACCGTATTTAAAGTAGATAATATACTTGAACTGATAGCCAATAGAGATAATGCATTAGAAAAAAGACCAACTGCTGCCATAGAACCTAAAAAGCCTAAAATTGTCTTAACTCCATTTATATAAATAGTCGTAGATAATTTAGGTAAAAAATAAACTAATGACAGTCTTAAATGACCTAAGATTCTTGCTTTTTTAGGCCTTATAAATTCAACTTTTTTCCCGATATATGCCCATAAACTTAACTGCGAACATAATACTGATAATGATTGAATGAGGAAAAACGCAACAATATCTGATTTATCTCTAATACAAAAGATAGTAATAAAAAAGCTAATAAACTTAATAATAAAATTACGTATACTTATTTTCTTAAATTCCTCTAGTCCTGTAAAGAACCATGTAATATCAAAAATACAACCTACGACTACTAAAGATTGGACTAAAAATAAAAGAAAAGAATTCATAAAAGTACATAAAATTAAGTATACACTTAACGCTCCTAATGAAAGAATAACATTTAATGATTGGATCTCCCAAAACTTCCTAGATAGTTCAAAAGAATCTTTTCTCACAAGCGCAATTTCACGTATACCATAAATATTTAAACCTAATCCCCCTAGTAGCACAAAATAGTTAACAATTGAATTTACATAGTTGTACTGTCCTACACCATCTGGACCTAGAGCCCTTGAAACAATAGGCATTGTAATAATAGGAAGAATAATTAACAAAACATTATATGACGCTTGCCATAAATAATTTTCAATTATAGACTTTCTATTCATTTTTCCCTCCGAGCCAGTCTTAACATTGGCTATAAATATCCATCATTATTTCTCTTACTTTACTTTCATCATAGTTTAAAGCTATTAATTTATTTTTTTTAGAGAAATTCTCTAATTCCTCTTTGTCTTTGTTTAAAAGGATCTCCAAAACACTTGCTACTTCATCAATATCTGTTGGATTTTGAATAACTAGTCCTGTTACATTATTTTCTGTATAGTCTTTTATTCCTCCTACATAGCTACTTATTAGAGGTAATCCACTTGCCATTGCTTCTAGTGCAGCAAGTCCTAACCCTTCACGTTTTGAAAGAAATACAAAAAAATCTGCCATATTTAACAATTTTGGAACATCTGAAACATAACCTAAAAGTCGCACCCTGTCAGGGTAATCAAGACTTTCAATTAATATTTCAAGTTCTTTATCTAATTTTCCTATTCCAGCAATTAAATAATAGACAGGTTCATTTAATTGCATAATAGCTCGAATCGCCGTTTCATGATTTTTATTATCATTTAGTTCTCCTACCGAAAGAAAGATAGGATAATCTTCCTCTAAACCATATTCTTCTTTCTGTTTGCAATTATAATCTTGCTCTTTTCTAAATTGAAACTTTTCCCAATTAATGCCTACTCCTGGAATATGAATAACTTTCTTCGCATGAAATCTCTTTTTAGCAAGATTCGTATCATCATTATTAATTGTCAGTAATATATCTGTACAATAAGAAAGCATTTTTTCTAAAGGATAAAATATTACCCAACTTAGATAAGGTCCTCCCCGATAAAAATGAAAACCATGTGCTGTATATATAATTTTAGCTTTACTATTTATAAAAGCTAATCTAGTTAAAATCCCCGCAATAGGGGAATGAATATGTACAACGTCATAATTCTCTCTTTTTAATTTTCTTAATTTTACAAAAATTGAGAAGTTACTTTTTAAACTTCCTATTCCCCTTTTAAAATCTAATTGAATACATTTTATATTTCTCACAATTAATTCATTCTCTAAATCTTTAGCTGCTTTTTTTGATATATTTCCTGGGCTTTCAAAATTAGTTGCAATCGTAATCTCATAACCCAATTCCTCCAGAATATCAATATTCAATCTATTAAATTGTTGAATCATAGATGCAACTGAAGAAATAATGAGCACTTTTTTCATTTTAACCTCCAATACTACGTTTGTTGTATTTCATATTTACAGATATCTTCTTAAAATATTCTGACAACTTAGACATATTATACTATACTGAGAGTAAGATTCCCACATTAAATTAATATTTTTGGTTCTGTTGCAAACTTTAAAAACAAATCACACTCCTGAATTATTCATACTACCCGAAACTTTGACATGAATAACCCTATTTCATCTGCAGTATTGGATTTTTGGCAGAGTTGTTATTTTTTCCCTTTCAAAATGTCTCTTAGAGACGAAAAGAAGCACGGAGTGCGATTGTTATTGTGTTTTTGGGCATACTAATCCCTTTGTTCGAACGATTTTTTTAAATTAGCGGGATCTCACCAAGACAAGGATTGAATTTGCCGTAAGATATGAAAAAATTCGTCTTGATAGACATGATGGGTACTGAGTTTTAGCATCATGCGTCTTCCGCTGTGGATCAGTTTCCCGGCAATCTTGAAAAACCGAAGACGAATACTCTGTATCTGTAGGCCTTTGGCCTTTTCTGGGAAAGCTAGTGTACGCATAAAATTGTTGATGTTGTAGGAAAGCAAGCTGACCATCATGCGAACAGCATTCTCCAAGAAATGAGAACTGTCCGTCTTATCGAAGAAGAAACCATTCTTCGCTTCCTTGATGAAATTCTCCATGGTACCTCTCTTCCAATACGTTTGATAGACTTGTTCAGTCGAGACAGCATCGGATAGATTGGTGATAATGAACTCATGGTGAAAAATCAGTTCATCAGCTGCCCTTACGGAACGAATACAAACCCTACGGTCGTGCTTCCAAGTACCTGCTTGGTAGCGAATGGAGTAAAAATACTCTTCCTTCTGACTCCATTCGGTCTCATCCCCAACTTGAACAAACTCTTCCGCCATCTTGAATAAGCGGCGATTTCGCTTGAGTCGAATGACGTACTGATGCTCTTTTTCTTCACAGAGGTCATACAGTTCCGGCGATGCAAAGCCACTATCTGCGCGAACAAGAATGGTGCTGGCTGGAACAGTCTGATTATAGTGTTCAAGAAGCGGATTCAAAAAATCGGCTGCTCCGGTTGAGCAGTAGGTGTTTCCGGAACGCAGTTCCGCCTTCAGAAAGTCTTTGGTCAGACCATCGAAGGCAACGAGCGGATGATAACCGGTTGTTTGATAATGTCTGTTGAAGGCCGTTTCTTCTTGGTTGCCGTAGGTGTCACTATAGGTGGAATCCAAATCCAATACCATTTCTGTTGCATTACGTTGTATGCGTACCTTATCCAGCATCGCTTGATTGAGTGCTTGGAGTTGCACAAGTGCATCGGGACTCTCACTGATGCGATCCCAAAAACGCGAAAGCGAAGGCTGTGAAGCCAATGTACTTTTCTCAAGCATCTGTTGGAAGAAAGGATCCTGGCGTAAGATGTTGGCAGATGCATCGGTATCATAGCCTGCAATTAATTGGAAAATCAGTTGTTCAAGGATGGTTTCATTCGAATGTGTAGGTGAGAGACGGGAGTCTTGAAAATGAAGCTCTTTCTCCATCAACTGTTCGAATCCGATTGAATGAAGGAATTCTTTAACCAAAATGAGACCAGCATCCGTGGAGAGATTACCTCCAGTATTTGTAACCGTCATTTTTTGATTGAATTTTAGAGTGTTTTCGTGTAAAGTTGCCATTGAGAGAACCCCTTTCTATGGTTGTTGGTAGTACATTAACCATAACAGATAGGGGTTCTTTTTTCACACCTTTTGGGTGTGAAAGTGAAATAAAGAATACGTTGATAGAACAAGATTTCAAGGTGTTTTCTGAAAACCTATGAATAATTCAGGATTTAAAACGAATAAAAAATATTATAGCGAACAATACTGCCACAAGAGTTATACTAAATAAAAGAGACCATGTTTTTTGTTTTTTTGTACGTGAAGCCCACATAGTATTGGATAGCATCCTATACCTTTTCGAGAAATAAAGGACACAAGACAAGTTAAAGAATGTACCTACGGCTAATGCTATAGAAATAATGTCTGGTAGTTCTCCAAATATGAAACTCACTGCAAATATAAAAAGAAATACTAAATTAGTTACAGAACTCGTCACCAAATAAATTTTACTTTCCCTTAACTCTGCGTTCTTCTTGATGTTTTCAACCATGTCTGATCCCTCCAATAATAAATTATTTAAGGAAATATCAAATAATTTGGAGATTCGTATTACGTTATCTATATCAGGAGTCGTTTTATTCGTTTCCCAATTTGAAATAGTTTTGCTACTGACAAATAGTTTATCAGCAAGATCTTCTTGGGTTAACCCCATAGATTTTCTTTTAGTTTGTAACACTTCTCCAAAATTCATATAATTTTCCATACCCCCAATTTAAACATTTATGCTTAATATTTCTATCCAATACCTTTCTAGTTCCCTAGAAAATAGTTTCCAATAAGTCTATTTTAGTTTAAATTGAAGAAAAAATAAAGATAGCTGAGATACACCTTTGTTTATAAAGCGTGTAATAAGTAAACCAGTCTTGTTTGTTACGAGCTTTTTCCATATCAATGTCAATTTGTGGCTTAACATGATCTTTCATCATTTCTGCGGAATTTTTAACTCCATATTTGTTAGGAAGTTGGACGACTCGACTTTGTTTTTCATCTCTGATTGCCTTGCGTTTTCTTCGCATTAAGTCCCGTTGATGCTCTCTTGCTCCTTGCTCTCGACAAGCATCATTACAGTATTTAGCACTATTTGAGGAAGCTGAGAACCAACTTCCACATATAGCACATTCTTTCTTAAATGTTTTCATAAAGTTTTTACATCCTAACGTGTGAAAAAATGTACAGTACAGCGGGAAGTTCGCAAAATAGGGGTAGGGTAGGTAGGGATAGCCCCAAGTGTGTGTGATTGCCAGTCAATTATATGCTATAATTAAGATAAGTCAACTTTAAGGAGTTAATATCAAATGATAATGCAACTTATTGCAATTAGTTCTTCAATTTTATTAGCAATTACTAGGATAATGATATGTAATTTTTCCCCTAATAATATGAATCTAAATAATTTACATGTTTGGAGAAACTCAAAATTAAGAATATTAAAGATTAGCGACGAGATACTTTTTTTTTCTATTTTCTTATTTACAGTTTACATTCTTTCTCGACTATTTCAAAATATGGATAAAAATTTAATCTTAGTAAGCTCCATAATTACTAGTCTAATTTTCTTTATTATTCCTTTAATTAGTAATGTATTATTGATTGGTAATCTAGTATACCCTGTGAATGGGATAGGTATAGTAAAATCTGATTCCATTTCAGTATACCTATTAGGTATATATTCTAGAATGCATTTATCTGAGTTGGCGCTTGGGATACTTACAATGCTTTTATCATTCCTAAGCAAAAATATTTTTGTTTTATATATAGGTATCATTATTGGTATAGTGCAAATAGCACAAACCTATTACTCTAAATCGATAAATCAACCTCTTTATTATTCATCTGTTGCAATCTGGTCGGTTTGGCTAATAATTTTTCAAATGGTATAAAATTTATCCAGGCTTACATAAGGCTGGTTTTTTTGTGTATGGTTTTCAATCGTGGATATTGTTTCAAATACCGTTTAGTAATTGCTATTGTCTTCTTTTCGTCTATCATAGTATACATTTTGATACAAGGCTTTGTAAGTTGTCTTTATCATTGCCCTTGTTAATATCATCAAGCTGTTTTTGTAAGTCAGAAATTTGTTTATTTTTTCCGTCTAGTTGTTTTTGGCTATCTGATACTGATTTTTTCAAATCATTTAATTTAGCTTCTAGTTGATTCTTTTGATTTTCTGTTTCAGATTCTTTGACTTGTTTTTCTAGGTCTTTATTTGGAAAATCTTTTAAAATGTTTTTTGCGGTATCGTATTCTCTTTCAGTTAGGGATATTTTTTTATTTCCTTTTAATACCATACTTTGCTAAATATCGTTTTAGTGTACTTACTGGAATTTTTGTATGATGTTCAATTTCTTTTAAGGTATATTCTTTTGATTGATATAGATTAAACGCTCTTTGTAGTAAAGGGTCATCTTTTTGATAGGTACTTTTTCTTCCAGTAAATCGTCCTTTTTTCTTTGCTAACTCAATCCCTTGGGCTTGCCGTTCCTTAATTCTTTTCCTTTCACTTTCCGCTTGATATTTGTATAACTCAACGACTAAATTATTAATTAGTTGCCTCAAATTTTCGTCTTCAATCCCATTCATTGAGGGTAAGTTTAAGACTTCCAGCGTAGCTCCTTTTTGTTGAATGGCGTTCATAATCTCTGTAAGGTCTTTATTGTTCCGCCCTAAACGGTCTAATTCCGTTACAATGACAATATCTCCCTCACGTAGATAGTCTAGCATGGCTTGTATTTGTGGACGTTCGACCGATTGTCCGCTTGCTTTATCTGAAAAGACCTTAGAAACGCCCTGTAACGCTTCTAATTGTCTATCTAAGTTTTGTTCTTTACTGCTAACTCGTGCATATCCAATTTTACTCATAAATCACACTCCCTATTTTGGCAAAGTCTAATGAGCCTTTACAAATCTTATTATATCAGAAAAACAAAAAAGCCCAGTAGAGTGTACTCAAATGAGCTTGTTTACTTCCAAAATTGATTTTCCATACCCCCACGATAAACATTTAGAACTCATATTTCGGTTCTGTTGCAAAGTTTGAAAATCAAACCTAAGATTTCTAACCTCTCATGTCCTTAAGCCGGTATACCCATTAAGACTTTTATTTCAGTTGATACTGAAAATCCGAAGAGCATTCCATTTCTTCAGTTCTTTTTGTATATTCCTTGGACGGGTTATATTGATAAAAAATAAGAAAACAGCCCCTATTATCTAACACTTAGATAATAGGGGCTGTTTTTATTGTATTTCTAAGGAGCTATTATATAATTATAGACCCTTTTTTATTTTTTCATATACTTTTTTGGCTTGTAAAACACCTAAATTTGTATACTCTCTAATCTTTTTGATAACTACTACGTCTTTCTCGTTTTCCAAAATCATAGCTTTAATAATCTGTTGTTCTTCATTCGTCATAGACCGAATTTCTGGTTCTGTAAGAACTTCAATTAAGTTATCACTAAAATTAGATGAAACAAGAAAAAGTATTGCTAAAATTAAAAAAATATTATCATCGGTAAAAAAGTAATAAACAATAAAAAATAATGTAATAGCATATAATACCCAGTTTAAATATTTATAGTTCAAAAAATTGGTTCTGTTGCAAAGTTTTAAATAAAGAATAAAATCCCTTACGGCATCTATGATTTAAGCTGGGATTCCCAATAATACCTTGATTTCAGTACAGACCGAAAACCCGAAGAGAGTGCCTTCTTTTCGGGTTTTCTTATATAATCCTCGGATGGCTTCCATGCCTTTAATCGTGGTAGAGGCAGTGCGTAAACTTCGATAGAATTTATTGCGTCTCTTTACTGGACGATGGTCTTGTTCAATCAAATTATTCAGGTATTTAATGGTACGATGTTCTGTCCCTTGATAAAAGCCGTATTCTTTTAGTCTCTTAAAGGCACTTGTAATAGAGGGGGCTTTAT
>CAACWM010000002.1_pt1 | contig 10597 bp, 7 predicted proteins | sample 2275651 | NCBI WGS metagenome assembly CAACWM01 (sample SAMEA5312460, study PRJEB27640) | indoor metagenome | biome: indoor environment; feature: uncontrolled; material: polymer tiles stone | place: Germany | collected 2014-07-07
GTGCTGTGCTGTGCTGTGCTGTGCTGTGCTGTGCTGTGCTGTGCTGTCTGATTATAAGTCATAGCGTTTCCCTCGTCAAGTCTTTTATTACATATATCTAAGAATGTTTCTTATTTAATTCTAACATTTGTAGTTTTGATGTCAAAATGATTTCAGTATAGTTTCATTTGTATTGTACTTCTTACGTGGGAAGCAAAAAAAGGTTCCAACACTTTTTACAGTGTTGGAACCTTTTATTTTTATTTACTTAAGGGCATCAAAAACCTTTATTGTTGTTAATCTAAAGCTTTTATCTCAAGAATCATATCACGTAGCTGAGCAGCTGATTCAAAGTCAAGCGCACCGGCAGCTTCGGCCATTTCTTTCTCAAGCTTTTTAAGAAGTGCTTTACGCTCTTTTTTCGTCATTGCTTCAGCCGAAACTTCTTCTACTTCTCCGCTTTCCGTACGTTTAGTAATTGAAATTAAATCACGAATTTCTTTCTTAATGGTTTGTGGCACAATGCCGTGTTTTTCATTGTAAGCCATTTGAATTTCACGACGACGGCTCGTTTCATCCATTGCATGTTGCATGGATTGAGTAATATTATCCCCATACATGATAACACGTCCGTTAGAATTACGCGCGGCACGTCCGATGGTTTGAATCAAACCACGCTCATTACGTAGGAAACCTTCCTTATCCGCATCCAAAATAGCAACCAGAGAAACTTCTGGCACATCGATCCCTTCACGTAAAAGATTAATACCGACTAACACATCAAAAACACCCAATCTCAAGTTACGAATAATTTCCGTTCGCTCCAAGGTTTTGATATCACTGTGCATGTACTTGACTTTTACACCCATTTCTTTGAAATAAGAAGTTAAATCTTCCGCCATCTTTTTCGTCAAGGTAGTGACAAAGACACGCTCATCTTTTTCGACACGCGCATTAATTTCCCCTAGGAGATCGTCGATTTGCCCCATCATTGGCCGAACTTCCACGATAGGGTCCAGAAGCCCTGTAGGACGTATAATTTGCTCGACAATTGTCTCCGTTTGCTCCATTTCATAGTCACCCGGTGTGGCAGAAACATAAAGAATTTGGTGCACATGACTTTCAAATTCTTCACGACGCAACGGACGGTTGTCCAAGGCCGAAGGCAGGCGGAAGCCATAGTTGACCAACATGTCTTTACGTGCCCGGTCACCATTATACATCCCTTTTACTTGGCCCATCGTCATGTGGCTTTCGTCAATCATGATCATAAAATCATCGGGAAAGAAATCAAGCAAGGTGAAAGGAGGTTCTCCTTCACTACGGCCGTCCATATGACGTGAGTAGTTTTCCACGCCATTACAATAGCCCATCTCACGTAGCATTTCGATATCATAGTTGGTTCTTTGTTCCAACCGCTGTGCTTCTAAGAGCTTCCCTTCACTACGGAAGACTTTTAATTGCTGTTGAAGTTCTGCTTCAATCTTGGCAATGGACTCTTCCATACGATCGTCATTTGTCATAAAGTGAGTAGCCGGGAATATAGCAAGATGGTCTACTTCTCCTAACACTTGCCCTGTGAGGGCTTCTATTTCGCGGATTCGGTCAATTTCATCGCCAAAAAATTCAACACGAAAAGCATGCTCATCTCGTGATGCCGGGAATACTTCGACAACATCACCACGTACACGAAAGCGCCCACGTTGGAAGTCAATATCATTGCGCTCAAATTGGATGCCTACTAAATCATTGAGTAATTTATCACGAGAGATTTCCAGTCCAGGACGTAAGCTAACGACGCTATCTTGATATTCTTTAGGAGAACCCAACCCATAGATACAGGATACAGAGGCCACCACAATAACATCATTCCGTTCCAAAAGGGAACTTGTTGCACTATGACGCAGTTTATCAATCTCATCATTGACGGAACTGTCTTTTTCGATATAAGTATCCGAAGAAGGGACATAGGCTTCAGGTTGGTAATAATCATAGTAGCTGACAAAATATTCGACAGCATTGTTGGGGAAAAACTCTTTAAACTCGCTGTAAAGCTGACCTGCAAGCGTCTTATTGTGCGCCATAACTAAAGTAGGTTTATTTGTCCGCGCAATCACTTGACTCATGGTATATGTTTTACCTGTACCAGTAGCCCCCCTTAAAATTTGCGCTTTTTCGCCATTTTCAATATTTTCTACAAGCGTCTCAATCGCTTGCCCTTGGTCTCCAGCTGGTTCATACTTGCTGACCAAGTCAAATTTATTATCTGTTATACGTTCTATCATTTTATTTCCTTAAATTCTTTTTTAAAATAAGTGAGTGCCTTTCGGTATACATCGGCTTTGAAACTAAATGCACTAAAATCAATATCTGCAAAAGGCACCGCCTTATAACTGATAAACTCGGGATGCCCCGTTTTCACATTAATAGAAGCCGTGGCATAAAGTCGGATAAGAAAATACTGTTGCTCTTGTCCATCATAGCTCCAATCAGGAAAAGTCATACCTTCTGGAAAATCATAACGTAAAAGTTCTGGATATTTCCCTATAATTTCAAAATCTTGTGTACCAATCTCTTCCTCGAGTTCTCTCACTACGGCTTGTTCGGGAGTTTCACCTGTCTCAATTCCTCCTTGTGGGAAGCCCCAGATTTGTGGCAAATCCGCACGTTGAAAGAGTAAAATTTCATTTTCTGCATTCAAAATGATTGCTGCTGTATTTTTTCTATAAGTTTTCATTTCTGCCCCCTTATAAACCTTCTCTTTAATCAATTTTAACATTTTTGACTGAAAATTTATGCTATAATTAACTAATAGTAATAATATATCAAGGAAGTAAAAAAATGTCTGTACAAGAAAAATTAATCAAAGCAAGTCATATGATTAGCATGGACGATATTGTCCGTGAAGGAAACGAAACACTGCGTACTGTTGCTGATGAAGTAAGCTTACCCTTGTCTGATGAAGACATCATTCTAGGCGAAAAAATGATGGAATTTCTCCGTAATTCACAAAATCCAGCAATGGCGGAAAAAATGCAGCTCCGTCCAGGTGTGGGGTTAGCAGCCAATCAACTCGATATCGCTAAAAAAATTATCGCTGTCCTTATTCCTAACGATCCGGAAGTAGATGAAAATGGCAATGAAGTTGCACCTAAAGAAGCTTATAAATTGGCAGAAATCATGTATAATGCTAAAATTGTAAGCCACTCTGTTCAAGATGCAGCTATCGAGTCTGGCGAAGGTTGTCTTTCTGTCGACCGTGAAGTACCCGGTCTGGTTATCCGTCACGCGCGCGTAACTGTAGAATACTATGACAAAAACAACAAAAAACATAAGATTCGTCTGAAAGATTTCCCTTCAATGTGCGTCCAACATGAGATCGACCACACGAACGGTATAATGTTCTACGACCATATCAATGAAAAAGAACCTTGGGCTATTAAAGATGGACTTTTGATTGTTCAATAATTTTCCCAATAAAAAAGAATAAGCTTTGTGGCTTATTCTTTTTTATTTTAATAATTTTTCAAGCTGTCTTTTCCTTATTCGATAGTCCTGAATATTAAGGACAATTGTTATTATGAGGTAAAGGGGGTAAAAAAGGAAAATATAAGGGGGGATAGCGAGGATTATCACAAAACCACTGATTGCTCCAATAAAATAATTATTAATTTGATTGAAGGCTGTGTACTTTGATGAAGTCTCTTGGTCATATTTCCGAGCCATATCTTCTTCGTTTATAATTTTCCAGAGCATGGTTTCTCCAATAAAACTTTTTATTACCTATTCGTACGAAAAATATAAGGGATATTCACCAAAGATAAATTTTTTCATTCACTACTTCTTCTTAGATTTAAAAATTCATAAGCTTCTAAAAGCCAAGGATGAATGACTTTTATATCATTTTTCAAAATATAATCAATATAAGAAAAAGCTGCTGCTTCAAAAGAGGAATTTAGCGCTTGGGTGATTTCCTGTAGATAAGGAGGCTGACCTTCTTGATCCCATCTTATTTTGTCAGCCACAAATAAAACTAAATCAACCTTTGAAAATTTTTTCTTCAAGGTAGTATGACAAGAAATTGCTGAAAGAATTTTTTCGTCTTGGATCCCAAATTCTCTTTGAGCCATTATCCTTGATATCCTTTGATGGATAATCATAGGAAATTGTCTTTCTTCCTTAAAAAGTTCTATCCTCATGTCTTCTGCTACAAAAATTCTTTCATTATTTGGATAAATAGCAGAAATATCATGCAGGTAGCCTGCTATCCTTACTTGCTCTCTCTCTTCTTCATTGAGGAATTCATGGCCTATTTCTTCAGCATAATCACCAACAGTTATACAATGCCTATATGTTGCATAACATCCCTTTTCTAATAAAAAAGCTTTTATCTCTTGTTTAAGTTGATTTGTATTTTCCATATTTATCTTACTTTAACAAAAAAAAGATAAGACCATCAACTGGTCTTATCTTTATCTTATTTCTCCTCATCTTTATTATCAGATGTATCCGTTGTGGCTTCTACTTCTTCAGGCTTATTCACAATAACAATCTTATCATCAACCAAGTCTGCCAGTAATTCTTTATATTCAGGATGCTCAATATAAAAATCAGCAATTGCATCCTCGATATTATCCTGGATGGTACGACGCAATGGACGAGCCCCCATTTTCGGATCGTAACCCAGATCAACAAGTTTTTCTTTAACGGCCTGTGTGACATCAAGATGAATATCATTTTGAGCGATTTGAGCATTCACTTCATCCAACATTAAATCCACAATCTTAAGCAAGTTTTCTTTGCTCAATGCCGAGAATTCAATGATAGCATCAAAACGATTCATGAATTCCGGACTAAAGAAGTTACCCAATTCCCCAAGTACTGAATTTGTACGTCCTTCACGTGCAGCACCAAAACCAACACTTGCTTCAACCTTACCTGTACCAGCATTCGATGTCATAATGATGATGGCATCTTTGAAGGAAACTGTACGCCCTTGCGCATCTGTCAAACGACCATCATCAAGAATTTGCAAGAACATATGCATAACATCAGGGTGGGCTTTCTCAATCTCATCCAACAAGATTAAGCTGTATGGGTTACGGCGTACACGTTCTGTCAATTGACCGGCTTCTTCATAACCTACATATCCTGGAGGAGCTCCAATCAACTTAGCCACACTATGTTTTTCCATGTATTCCGACATGTCAAAACGAATCATGCTATCCCTAGAACCAAAGAGTTCATAAGCCAATTGTTTCGCGAGTTCGGTCTTCCCTACACCAGTCGGTCCAACAAAGAGGAATGAACCGATAGGACGATTAGGCTTTCCAAGTCCAACACGTGAACGACGCACGGCTTTCGAAATTTTATCAATTGCTTCATCTTGTCCGATAACATGTTCTTTCAAGTCTTCGGCCAGATTAATCAGCTGTGTTTGTTCTTTTTCTTTCAAATCTCCCACAGGGATATGCGTTTTTTCTTCAACGATTGCTTCGATATCTTTTTCTGTGATATTTGGCATATCAGTATCCGAGATTTCATGACTTTGCAACTCACGAAGCTTAGCGATTTGATCACGGAAATGGGCTGCTTTCTCAAAATCTTCACGTTGCATAGCTTCATTTTTTTGCACTTCTGCTTGCTCAATACGTTTCTTTATGTCCTCTGGATCAACAAATTTGAGGGTGAGATTCTTTTTCGAACCTGCTTCGTCCAGCAAGTCAATTGCCTTATCTGGAAGGAAACGGTCTTGAATATAACGGTTAGATAGATTTGCAGCAGCTAAGATTGCTTCATCGGAATATTTTACATGATGATAATCTTCATAACGCTTTTGAATACCACGTAAGATTGTGATTGTCTCATCTACAGAAGGTTCATCAACTTTAACAGGTTGCATCCGACGCTCAAGCGCTGCATCCTTTTCAATAATTCGATATTCATTGAGTGTTGTTGCTCCAACAAGTTGGAGTTCGCCACGTGCTAAAGCCGGTTTAAGGATATTTCCGGCATCCATATTTCCTTCCCCAGCAGAACCTGCGCCCACAATCTCATGAATTTCATCAATGAAGAGGATAACATCGTCACGTTTACGGATCTCTTCCATCAGTTTTTGCATGCGCTCTTCAAATTGTCCACGCACACCAGTACCTTGGACGAGACTGACAACGTCAAGACGAATAACTTCTTTATTTTGTAATTTTTGTGGTACGTCACCGTCAACGATTTTTTGGGCTAATCCTTCAACAACTGCTGTTTTACCAACACCAGGTTCTCCGATAAGAACAGGATTATTTTTTGTCCGACGATTCAGAATTTCGATGACACGCGTAATTTCAGAATCACGCCCAATAACAGGATCGATTTCCCCACGACGTGCAGCATCAGTGATGTTGACCCCGAATTCTTCGAGAAGTCCTTTAGGTGCTTGGCCTCCACGAGGATTTTGTGGGCCTCCTGGGCCTCGACCTCCGGCTTGTGTTGGAGGGGTCATTGTCCGACCTTGATCATTTCCATGTAAAGCTTGGAAAATATCTGGGAACGGATTAAAAGGATCGTCATTATTCGAAATATTTGTAGCTCCAGCAAACAAGCTTTCTTGACCACCTGATTTCATAATTTGATAACAGTTTTGGCATAGATCCACTTGCTTACGCTGGCCATTCACATTTGTATAAAGGTGAATTGTCGCTTCGTTTATTTTACAATTTTGGCAGAGCATCTCTTCCTCCTTCTTTGTGGTTACGTCTTTTCTTTATTTTAACTTATTTTTTTAGAATTAAAGAATCATGTCTGGTTGCTTCTATTTCAAGTTTGACCTTTTTTGACCTTTAATAATTTTTATTATATCACTTCTCTCAAATTTATCAAATCTTTTGTACTCTATTCTTTTCTAAGAATAAGAAAAAACCCTTCGACACCTGTCGAAAGAGTTTTTTTATATTACATAAAGTCACGCAATGGTTTGCTGCGACGAGGATGACGTAATTTCTTAATCGCTTTTGCTTCAATTTGACGAATACGTTCACGTGTCACTTTAAATTGTTTACCAACATCTTCAAGTGTGTGCATGCGGCCATCATCTAAGCCAAAGCGCATACGCAACACGTTTTCTTCACGGTCTGTCAAGGTATCCATAACTTCATCAAGCTGTTCACGAAGCAAGATACGGTTTGTATAGTCTACTGGACTTTCAATCACATCATCTTCAATGAAATCTCCAAGGTGTGAATCGTCTTCCTCACCAATAGGTGTTTCCAATGATACAGGTTCTTGTGCAATTTTTAAGACTTCACGAACTTTATCAGGTGTCATGTGCAATTCTTTACCGATTTCTTCTGGTAAAGGATCACGACCCAACTCTTGTAAAAGATTACGTTGCACACGGATTAACTTATTGATTGTTTCAACCATGTGGACAGGGATACGGATTGTACGTGCTTGGTCAGCAATCGCACGTGTGATTGCTTGACGAATCCACCATGTCGCATAAGTTGAGAATTTGAAACCTTTAGTATGGTCAAATTTGTCCACAGCTTTCATAAGTCCCATGTTTCCTTCTTGAATCAAATCCAAGAATTGCATGCCGCGTCCTGAATAACGCTTTGCAATTGAAACAACCAAACGTAAATTGGCTTCCGCAAGCATTTGTTTGGCAAATTCCGCTTCATCTCCGCCTGCAACAATAGCTTCCGCAAGTTTTGTTTCTTCTTCAAGTGAAATCAATGGGTAACGTCCGATTTCCTTAAGATACATACGGACAGGATCATCAATACGGACATTTGTCACGATTTCATCCATTGCATTATCATCAAGCTTTTCTTCTTCTTCAGCTTGCAAAGCTAATGGACTAGGATTTCCATCTTTGTCAACAATGGAAATACCCGCATCTTGGATTTGTTGAAGCAAATCTTCGATAGCTTCTGCTTCCAAACCAAACTTCACCACAAGCTCATCTGTAATTTCATCATCTAAAGCTTCTTCGAGAGGTTTACGTTTTGTAATATAAGCTGCTACTGCTTTATCAAAAGCCTTGTTATCAAAGGTATCCGAATCTTTAATATCGACTTTCTTGGCTGCTTTTTCTTTAACAGAAGTTACTTGCTTAGAACCTTTTTCTTTCAGCTCTTCCACATCAACTTTTTCAACAATAATTGGTTTAAAATCCATTGCTGCAAGGAGTTTTGCTTCTTCAGCTTCAAAAATAGAACTTGAATGAGATTTAACCGCCATGCCAAGCTCTTGTGCTTTTGCGATTAAAGCTTTGTTAGTAATTCCAGTTTCTTTTGCAATTTGACTGATTCTTTTTTTATTATTACTTGCCAATTTAATCCTCCCCAATGAACAATATAAGTAATAGCTTATATTTTTTTCTTCTGATTAATAATTTGGATTGTGAGTTCCAGCTCACGTTCCTTATTGCCTACTTTTTGGGCATTCTCTAGTTGTTTTTGCAATTCACTAAACTTTATTTGCTCCATTTCCTTTGCAAAAACGGCTACCAAATCGTCGAGCTCCTGACTACTTGTCTCATCTGGCAAATCAAGGCTTAGGATTTGATAAAATAAATTTTTCTCGTCGGCATCTAATGAGCTGCCAAAGTGAGAAGGATCAATTTCTTCAAAACTCATAACCTCAAGTATGATTTTGTCAAAAAGGTTCTGGTAACGCTGGTGGACAAAACGAAAAGTTTCATCCTCCGCAAATTTCTGAAGAACACTTTGGTGATAAATCATGCGATTTAAAAGTTGCTCCTCTGCTCGTTCACTTCGTGATAAACTTGGAAGTTGCGGCTGTTGTACAGTTTTAACAGCCTCTTGAGCAGGGGAAAAAGTTTCATAATAATCTTGTTCCGATGCAATAAAACCAGGATCAGGATAATTGGTAAAATCTTCTTCCGAAAAGCTCCCAAAACTCTCTTCAAAATTTCCCGCTTCTGCCCTTGATTTAAGGACGTTTTCACGCTTTAAATTGACAGATTGCTCTACTTGATTATACTCGAAATCAGGTAAAATCTCAACTAATTTTCTTATAAAAGCATCCTGGGCCGTAATTGACGAAACCCTTGCAATAACAGGCGCCATTTGCTCAATAAAATCCAATTGATTTTGCAGATTCGAAAGGTTTTCAGGCTTCAGATAATCAATCAGAAACTCTGTCGGTTGTATCCTACTGTTTTCCATCAAACCAGCTAATGACTCTAACGAATACTTTTTGCTGTAATCGTCTGGATCCAGGCCTTCCGGAACACGAACAATCTGTGTCTTCTCTTCACCAATTAAGTCAATTGCTTTATATATCGCATTTTGACCCGCCTGATCACCATCATAGATAAGAACATAATTTTTAGCTATTTTTTTTAAACGCTTTACATGTTTCTCAGTTAAAGCTGTCCCCATGGTCGCCACAACATTAAATATACCAGCTTTATAAGCTGCAATAACGTCCATGAACCCTTCCATTAAGTAAACTTCACGAGTTTTAGAAATAACAGGTTTTGCTCTATCTAGATTATAAAGCTCGTAAGACTTATCAAAGATTTTCGTTGCACTTGTATTAATATACTTTGCCTTACTTGTATCATTTTCTTGCCATTTTCGGCCTGAAAATCCAACAACATGTCCGTACTCATTTTTGAGGGGAAACATAATTCTATTTTGAAAAGCATCAAAAACCTTGTTGCTTGAAAAGTTGAAAAGCCCCGAATTCGCTTGCACACTTTCATCAAATTTCCCAGATAGATTTTTAAAAATAAAATCGTTTTCGTCTGGTGCTAAACCGATATTAAACTGCTTGATAATATCAGCAGTAATACCTCGTTTTTCCAAATAAAGTCGGGCTTTTTCACCAATTTCTGTAGAGGTTAAAACGATATTATAAAGGCGTGCAGCTTGATTGTTTATATCATAGAGCAGTGCATTAGGATTATCTTTTTCTGCAGTAGAATCATCCTCAATATTTAAAGTGATGCCAGCAAAACTCGCCACATCTTTTACTGCATCCACAAAACCAACTTGTTTATAATCTTTTATAAAATCAATAACATCGCCTGATTTTCCACAACCAAAACAGTGATAAAAGCCTTTGTCAGCATTGACATTGAAACTCGGCGTTTTTTCCCCATGAAAAGGGCAAAGCCCTAAATAATTCTTTCCTGACTTCGTGAGAGGTACATATTGTGAAATCAAATCACCAATATTTACCTGATTCTTTAACTCGGTTACTTCTTCGTTTGTAAGAAAAGCCATCTAACCCCCTCTCATCTTAAACATTCTACATAAAGCATAAAAAACGACTATTCAACAATAGTCGTTGTACGGAAGGGGAGTAAGGGATTCGAACCCTCGCGCCGGTTTCCCGACCTAACGATTTAGCAAACCGTCCTCTTCAGCCTCTTGAGTAACTCCCCACCAGTTATTCACAATATATAGATATTATAAACATCTATGGGAACACGAGGATTTGAACCTCGGACCCCTGCGTTATCAACACAGTGCTCTAACCAACTGAGCTATGCTCCCAAATTATTAAAAAATCTTCTATATTCTAGAAAAATTTTAAGCGGGTGATGAGAATCGAACTCACAACATCAGCTTGGAAGGCTGAGGTTTTACCA
>CAACWM010000066.1_pt1 | contig 10370 bp, 8 predicted proteins | sample 2275651 | NCBI WGS metagenome assembly CAACWM01 (sample SAMEA5312460, study PRJEB27640) | indoor metagenome | biome: indoor environment; feature: uncontrolled; material: polymer tiles stone | place: Germany | collected 2014-07-07
GGGGGATCAAATGAGTCATTCGGAACAAATGATTGAAAACCAGTTCATACAGATCTTAAGTGAGAAAGAAAATCAGTGGACTTATCGTCCGGACTTGAAGTCGGAAGAAGCACTTTGGCAAAACTTTAGAGGCCATTTGAACCGAATAAATTTAGCAGTATTGGAAGAACAACTATTAACGGACAAAGAATTTAAGCAAGTCAAAGTCGAGTTTTCACGTTTGACCGGAACACCTTTTTTAGCTTCTCAATGGCTTAGAGGAGAAAACGGGGTGGCTCAAGTTTTATTAGAGCGAGAAGATGGGAAAAAAGTGACTTTAGAAGCCTTTAGAAATAAGGATATCTCAGGAGGAACTTCTTCTTATGAGGTGGTTCACCAAGTGGTCCCAGATTCCTCTAGAGTAGATCGTGGAGATGTGAGTTTGCTGATTAATGGGCTCCCAATCATCCATATTGAGCTCAAAAAAGAGTCCGCTAAAGACGGTTTCATGCAAGCTTATTATCAAATTCAGCGTTATGCAGAAGATGGATTTTTTAAAGGGATTTACGCAACCACTCAAATCATGGTGATTTCCAATAAAGTTGATACCCGATACTTTGCAAGACCTAGTGAAGATACCGCTGAAGCCTATGCTCGGATGAAGAAGTTTTTATTTAATTGGCGGACTGAAGACAATCAAACGGTTTCCGATTTGTTTGATTTTACTCGTACAGTTTTGCGGATACCCGATGCCCATGAATTGATTAGCCAATATACCATTCTCGTCGATGATCAAAAAAATCAAAAATTCCTCATGGTTTTAAGGCCTTACCAAATTCATGCTATTCGTAAGATTCGTCAAAAAGCGGCACAGCATGAAGGAGGATTTATTTGGCATGCGACAGGTTCAGGAAAGACCATTACCAGTTTTGTCGCAACGAAATTATTAGCACAAAATGCGATCGGTGTCGATCGTACGGTCATGGTTGTTGATAGAACAGACTTAGATGCTCAAACGCAGGATGAGTTTACGAAGTTTGCCTCGGAATATCATACCGGACAAACGACCGGGAATTCGGTAGCCAATACTTTGATTGTTGGGATCAAAAATCAAAAACAGTTGGCTCGAAACCTCCTTTCATCAAAAAATAATAATACGATTTTAGTGACCACGATTCAAAAACTCTCTGCGGCTATGCGAAGTGCCCAACAAGAGAGTGAAAAAAAAGGCTCGAATCAATTTGAGAAGCTACGGCAAGAACACATTGTTTTTATTGTTGATGAGGCTCATCGTGCGGTTAGTGATGAGGAAATGAAGCGAATTAAGAAAATATTACCCAATTCAACCTGGTTTGGATTAACGGGGACGCCTATTTTTGAACAAAATAAAAAGCAAGAAAATGGAACCTTTGCCAGAACGACGAGCCAGCAATACGGGCCACTCCTTCACTCCTATACAACCAAAAATGCCATGGATGATGGGGCTGTGTTAGGCTTTCAAGTCGAGTATCATTCACTGATTTCAGAAGAGGATCAAGAGGTGATTGTCACCCAACTCAATAAAGGAAAGTTGCCAGACGATGCCCTCCAACAAGAAAAATTATTGCCTACGGAACTTTATGAAACAGATGAACATATTCGTACCATGTTACAAAAAATCTTTAATCGGAGAAGTGTGGTCAAAAAGTTCAAGGTAAAGAATGGTTTTCCTACGATGTCAGCCATTCTTACCACTCACTCGATTGCCCAAGCCAAACATATTTACCGGATTTTAAAGGAAATGAAAGATAATGAGACACTCTTGAATGGGCGACAATTTGATGAACGTCATCAACTGATTGATAAAGATTTCCCAAGAGTAGCTATTACCTTCTCAACCAATCCGGATCAATTAGAAAAAAATGAACAAGACGATGAATTAGTAGAGATCATGAAAGAGTATGCGAAACAGTTTGATGCCTCTCCTTATCAAGATGAGAAACTCTACAATCAAAATATTAATAAACGGTTGGCCCGTAAGGAAAAGCAATATCAATCGGATGGTCAGTGGCTAGATTTTGTTATTGTTGTCGATCGTTTATTGACAGGCTTTGATTCTCCAACGATTCAAACCTTATATATTGATCGAGAAATGAACTATCAAAAGCTCCTTCAAGCGTTCTCAAGAACCAACCGTATTTATACAGGAAAAGATTCTGGGTTGATTGTCTCTTTTAGAAAACCCTTCACCATGAAAGAAAATGTGCAAAACACGTTTCGTCTATTCTCAAATGAAAAGCAAAACTTTGATCAACTGATTCCAAAAGAATATGAAGAAGTCAAAAAAGAATTTATCGAATGTTCAACACTTTATAAACAAAGCGAAGCTGACCTATCGGATAATCCCAATGATCTTAAAACGATGATTGCGCAAGTAAGTGCTTATCAAAAGCTAGAAAAGAGTTATAAAGCGCTCCGAAGCTATGATCAATACGAAGAGGACTTTGAAGCATTTTCAGAAGTAGTGGAGCAGTTGCCACAATATCAAGGAAAAACAGAAAATATTAAAACAAAGATTAAAGAAATGATCGAGGACGAGGGGCATCCTGAGGAGGACTTTGAGAAGCTTTTACAAGAGATTGCTTTTTCTTCGCAGCTCAATGCGACACATAAAGACGTCGTGGATAGTTTTTATATTAATCAACTTTTGAAAGCGATCCAATTAAACGAAGCAGGGGCCGTTGAAAAATTTGAAAAAGAAATCCAACAAAAGGATCCTCGAATCCAACAGATGTATCACACCTTGAAAGATCAACTCATCAATACTGCTGAAGAGATTGATGTGGCTCAATTAAAAGAGACATCGATTCAAAATGAAATTCAAAGACAACTTCAAAAAGAAGCCGAAGAATTTGGATTATCCTTCGACTTTTTACAGTCTGCAATGAATGAATATCAAGGCGATAAGAAAACAATCCCTTATTTAACCCATTTACTGGATTCGATGACTCTTAGTAAAGAAGAGTTCGAAGCCAAAACGGGTGAAAAATACAGAAGAAGAACAAAAGTTTTAGAAGAACGACTACAACAAAATTTTGAACATCTTCAAAAATGGAAGGAAGAATTATAATGGCGACAGGTTTAAATCAACAACTATGGGCTTCTGCGGATATCTTACGTGGGAAGATGGATGCAAGTGAGTACAAAAACTACTTACTAGGATTAATTTTCTATAAGTACTTGTCTGATGCGCAGCTTAGAGAAGTTTATGAACAAGAAAATGGAAAAACAGATACCTTCCCAGAACGTTCCACTCAGTATGCAGGCTTCATGGAATGGTACGAAGAAGACAAAGACGATTTAATCGAAAATATCCAACCCAAACAAGGTTACTTTATCCAACCCGATCAATTGTTTTATCACTACCGCCTCAAAGCTGATAACTATGAATTTAACTTGACCGACTTACAAGCAGGTTTTAATGAGTTGGAACGTCAAGGAGAAGAATTCAGTGGATTGTTTGCGGATATTGATTTAAACTCCACAAAATTAGGCTCAAATGCACAACAACGTAATGTGACGATTACTGAGGTCTTGCGTGCCTTAGATGAGATTGACTTATTTGAACACAATGGCGATGTGATTGGGGACGCTTATGAGTATTTAATCGGGATGTTTGCGGCAGGTGCAGGTAAAAAAGCAGGAGAGTTTTATACCCCTCAAGCTGTTTCACGCATCATGTCAGAAATTACGTCGATCGGACAAGAATCTCGAGCGCCTTTTCATATTTACGATCCTGCGATGGGATCAGGTTCTTTGATGCTTAATATCCGTCGCTATCTCATCAATCCAAATCAAGTCCATTATCATGGGCAAGAGCTAAATACGACGACCTTTAACTTAGCACGTATGAACTTAATTCTTCATGGAGTGGATAAAGAACGCATGAACCTGAATAACGGGGACACTTTAGATGCCGATTGGCCCTCAGAAGAACCGTATCAGTTTGATGCTGTGGTGATGAACCCTCCTTACTCAGCGAAATGGTCAGCGGCAGATAAGTTTCTCTCTGACCCTCGTTTTGAGCGTTTTGGAAAATTAGCGCCTAAATCTAAAGCGGACTTTGCCTTTCTCCTTCACGGTTTTTACCATTTGAAAGAATCAGGAACAATGGGAATTGTCCTGCCGCATGGTGTGCTCTTTAGAGGAGCCGCAGAAGGAACCATCCGTCAAGCCCTTTTAGAAATGGGAGCTATTGATGCGGTCATTGGCTTGCCGGCCAATATCTTTTTTGGGACGAGTATTCCGACAACGGTTATTATTTTGAAGAAAAACCGCTCTCGTCGTGATGTCTTGTTTATCGATGCTTCTCAAGATTTTGAAAAACAAAAAAATCAAAATGTCCTGTTGGATGAACATATTGATAAAATTGTCTCTACCTACAAAAAGCGAGAAGATATTGAAAGATATGCTCATGTTGCAAGTTTTGATGAGATCCAAGAAAATGACTTTAACTTAAATATCCCTCGTTATGTCGATACCTTTGAGGAAGAAGAACCGGTTGATTTGGTTGCAGTGAATACCAATCTCCTTAAGATCAATGAAGAATTAGTTCAACAAGATCAAACGCTCTTATCTTTGATTAACGATTTTTCAGAAAGTGAAGAGAATCAAGCCATGATTGAATCGATGCGTCTTCTTTTGAGAGGCGGTCATGATGAGTAAAAAGAGTCCACAATTAAGGTTTGAAGGTTTTACGGATGATTGGGAAGAGCGTAAGTTATCTGACGTAGCTAATCACAGAGGCGGAACAGCTATTGAAAAGTATTTTGACAAAGATGGTGTATACAAAGTTATTTCAATTGGTAGCTATGGATTAAATAGCCAATACGTTGATCAAAATATTCGCGCAATATCAAATGAAATTACAGATGGACGAGTTGTTAATTCTGGAGAGCTCACCATGGTGCTAAATGATAAAACTGCTAATGGAACAATTATTGGAAGAACTTTACTGGTAGAAAAAGATAACGAATATGTTATCAATCAACGAACTGAAATTATTTCACCGAAAGAAAACTTTGATTCTAATTTTGCATATACCATACTTAATGGTCCTTTTAGAGAAAAAGTTAAACGAATTGTTCAGGGGGGAACGCAAATATATGTTAACTATCCTGCAGTTTCTAATCTAAATCTAGAACTACCTAAGATTGAAGAACAACAAAAAATAGGCTCTTTCTTCAAACAGTTAGATGACACTATCGCTCTTCATCAGCGTAAGTTAGATTTGTTGAAAGAGCAGAAAAAAGGTTACTTACAAAAAATGTTCCCTAAAAATGGTGCCAAAGTTCCTGAATTGCGATTTGCGGGGTTTGCTGACGATTGGGAAGAGCGTAATTTAGGAGATACAGAAACTCATTTTACAGATGGGAATTATGGAGAGTCATATCCATCTGCAAAAGATATGTCTGATAAAGCAAATGGAATCCCATTTTTAAGAGGTAGTGATTTTTCAAATGGATATTTGGATTCTTCTAATGCAAATTATATAAAACCAGAAAAGCATGCTGAATTGACTTCTGGTCATATTAAACAAGATGATATCGTTCTAGCTGTACGTGGTTCTTTAGGTACATTAGGTTATGCAACTCAAGAAAATGAGGGATGGAATATAAACTCTCAACTAGCTATTTTAAGAACAAAGAAATCAGAGATTTCAGGAATGTTTTTAATACAATATTTATTAGGTAGTAAAGGTCAAAAAGAAATTTTTTCTAGAAATACAGGGACTGCTTTAAAACAGTTACCTATTAAGCAATTAAAAGATATTCCAGTTCCAGTCCCAACTTTATTAGAACAACAAAAAATTGGAAACTTCTTTAAAGAGTTAGACAGTACTATCGCTCTTCATCAACGTAAGTTAGATTTATTGAAAGAACAGAAAAAAGGCTTTTTACAAAAGATGTTTGTTTAGGGTCTATAATTAACAAGGTAGCAAAGCCTTTGGTAGCAAAGAACCAACGAACAGGTGGCAAAAAAGCGACAAAGACTAGCAAAGGAAATAATGAGCTAATTGCTACTCTAAGAAGAGAAGTGGAAACAAGAACTCTTAGAAAGTATTCGTCCTGAAAATATTGAACTTGTTGGTGAGAATGATCAAGTTAAGCTTTATGGTGTTAAATTCTTTACTTACAACGATGGCAGAAATGTTGAGCAAGAAATAGAAAATTTTCCGTAGAATTGTGAGGTGATTGTATATTGGAAGATGAAAGTTATTCAATTTTAAATCAAAGAGCTATTATAGATTTACTTATACAAGGAGACATATTCCCCTATATGACTGGATCTGAAATTCAAGATATAGGAATAAAATTTGGAGTAAGTTACGAGGGAGGTAGTCGCTGGCAAATTTTACAATCAATACTTTTTTCGTTACATGAAAATGGGAAAACTAGTGATTTCTTTTACTACTATCTGTTTAAAATGAACATTACTTCTGCTGTTAGAGAAGTGATTGATGGAAATATCAATGCTAAACCGAAATACACAAAAGTAGAAGAAATAGTAGAAGAATCAGAACAAAACAATAAAGCGATTGCTAGTGTATTGAGGACAGATTTAATTAATAAGATAAACTTAGAACTATCAGTGTCCGATAAAAAATTAATTGTTCTCAATGAGAAAATAGCCATTATTGATTCTAAAGCAACCCCCAAAGTACTTGTTGACCCTGCCGAAATCATGAATATTGATTATGTCAAAAAAATTCTCAACAATGCTAAAGAAGATTTATTAAATAATGATTTAGACAGCGTAGTAACTAAATCTAGAACAATAATTGAAACAGTATTCATAGTAATATTACGTAAGCATCAGATCGATTTTAAAGAAAATGGAGATATTGGTCATTATAGATCTCTAGTTAATAAAACATTGGGCATGAAACCTGACAATAGGTGGGATAAAAATGTTTCTTCTCTAATTAGTGGTCTTAATAAAATCGTTGATTCTATAACTACCATGCGAAATATTAATAGTGATTCCCATGGTAGCTCTAATAGGGTGAAAATCAATGAAGCTGAAGCTGAACTAATTTTAAATTCTGCCGTTAATATTTCTGTATACTATCTAAGAGTGGATGGAAGAAAAGAAAAAAATAGTGTTAATATTACGAAAACATCCTAATAATGAAATTTAAATTTTTTTGATTCGATTTTTTGGGTCTATTTTTAGATAATAACCCCTATAAAAGACTACTAAAACAGCCCTCATTATCTGACTAGTAGATACCGGGGGTTGTTTTTTTTATAAAATGATATAATACTCCCTAGATAGGAGACAACGTATGTCTAGACAAAAACGATCGATCAACGAAAATAATGATAAATTAAAAGTTCAATTAGAACTCCTCCGTAGTTATACGGAACACTTTGACTCAGGTATGATTCATATGGCTTTGCCAATGGCTACACAGGTTGGTGTATTAATACATCAAACATTATTGACTTCTGAGCACTTTGTTATCCGGCTGTTGTCGGCGCCGATCATTGTGCGATCGGGGGTGGGCATATGAATTCATTGATTAGTTTAGAAAAAGTTAATTATCAAATCGCTGATCAACATATTTTACATGATGTTGATTGGCAGATTCCAGCTGGGGCTCATATTACATTGACGGGACCATCCGGTGGTGGGAAAAGTACGTTATTACGGATCATTGCGGCCATGATTTCTAAAACAAGTGGGACCTTGATTTTTGATGGGCAGCCGATTGAAAGTTATGACCCAATCATGTATCGGCGGCAAGTCTCATATTGTTTCCAACAACCGACGTTATTTGGTGAGACGGTTGCAGATAACTTAGCTTTCCCGTACCAAATTCGTAAGCAGGTCATGGATACGAAACGAGTGGTAACGGCGTTAAATAATGTTGGGCTGTCCGAACGAACCCTGCATCAGCCGATTATCGAGCTTTCCGGTGGTGAACGGCAGCGGGTCGCGCTGATTCGCAACATCTTATTCTTACCAAAAGTGTTGTTATTAGATGAGGTGACAGCTGGTTTGGATGAAAATAATAAGCAAATCGTGCACGCCTGGTTACGACAGTTAAATGAGCAAGATCACGTGACAACGATCATGATTACTCATGATGCCACAGAGATTGCTGCGGCAGATCAGTTAGCGAAAGTGGTTGCTGGCAGATTGGAGGTACACGCATGAATTTAGCAGTTAATAATACGTCGCTATTTTTGGCGGCAATGTTAGTGCTCGTCGCGTTAGGAATTAGTTTGTGGCAGAAACTTGGCTTAGATAGGGACATCGTCATTGGTGTCGTGCGGGCTGTTGTACAACTATTTATCGTGGGTTACTTGCTAAAGTATATTTTCCGAGTCAACAATTTGTGGCTAACGCTGGCGATGATAGGCTTCATTATCTTCAATGCGGCTTGGAATGCGAAAAAACGGGGGCCGGGGATTGACCATGCATTAGCCATTTCGTTATTAGCCATTTTTGTTAGTACGGGGGTAACACTCGGCGTCCTCGTGCTATCTGGTGCGATTAAGTTTGTGCCATCGCAAATGATTCCCATTTCTGGTATGATTGCGTCGAATTCAATGGTCGCAATTGGGCTGGCTTATCGCAGCCTCAATAGTCAGTTTCATGACCAGCGGCAAGCTGTGCTTGAACGTTTGGCGTTAGGGGCTGGTCTACTTGATGCTTCGATTGCCATCGTGCGTGAGGCGATTCGTACGGGGATGTCACCAACCATTGATTCGGCAAAGACTGTGGGTCTAGTCAGTCTGCCAGGGATGATGTCCGGTTTGATCTTTGCAGGGGTCGATCCAGTACGGGCCATTAGGTATCAAATTATGGTCACGTTCATGCTCTTATCAGCGACTAGTTTGGGGTCAATAATTGCGTGCTATTTAGCTTACCGTAATTTCTATAATGAACAAAAACAGTTGAAGTAATGACTCCTGATTGCAGTCCCGCGGGGAGTCCTTTATGATGGAAGCTGATCTTTTTTGTCCGAACAGCGTTCGGATTAATTTTACAATCTACCAGTACGATAAAAATAATTGGTCATTCATTGACAAAAGTGAACCAATTATAGGCAAGGACTGTTCTATTATTGAGGTTAAATAGATATGCAACAAATCGTACTCCCAATCAAAGACTCTAACGTCTTAAAAATGGTGCAAGACACCTTACTAGATAGTTTTCGGGCAGGTCGCCGTAACTACACTATCTTTCAAGTTGGCAAAGCCACCCTGCTGCGGGTGAGTGATGTGATGACGTTAAAGAAATCCGATGTCTATAATCCAGATGGCTCTGTTAAACACACGGCCTTTATTCATGATAAAAAGACCGGTAAAGCAAATACACTATATTTAAAGCCCGTGCAACAAGACTTGTTGCAATATCATGATTGGCTAGTCCAACAGAATATTGATGTTATCCTTAAATCTTAGAGTCACTATTGTATAAAATTTGAATAGGAAGTTAATAAAAATGACAATAAATTTCAGTATAAGTAAAGATATCGATATTAAGCAATTAGAAGAATTATATAATGACGTTGGTTGGAGTGCGTATACTCAAGATTTGGAAGTATTAAAGCAAGCTATATTACAATCGTTAGATGTTATAACTGTTTGGAATGACGATAAATTAGTAGGGCTTATTAGGGCTATTGGAGACGGATTAACGATTGTGTATATACAAGATATACTTGTTTTGAATGCTTATCAGAATAAGGGTATTGCAAGTGAATTATTGCAAAGAATATTAAATAAATACAAAAATGTTCGTCAAAAAGTTCTTTTAACTGAAGAAGCTTCTGATGTTAGATATTTTTATGAAAAGAATGGTTTCGAATCCTGTGATAAGGGATTGTTAGTTGCGTTTGCTAAAATGAACTAAATTGTGATCTTGAGAGTGGCTTAGCCACTCTTTTTTTGACACGAAGTGTCAATTTTTGCGCTAGCAAAAACAAGCCTCGCAGAGCCTACACTTTACCATGTGAAGAAATGGAACGCTCTTCGGCTTTTCGGTGTCTACTGAAATCAAGGTATTAATGGGAATACCAGCCTAAGATATTTGGAGTTCAGAGAGAACGCGTTTGATTTTCAAACTTCGCAACAGAACCCCTATTCACATCTATACCCTAGCAAACAAAAATCAATAGCTGACAAATTAGATAATTTATATTAAAAACCTCTAAAATCATAAAGTAAAAAGGGCAGTTTCAATATCTAATGCCTTACGGCCGTTGGGTTTAATCGTGATAATTACTTTAGATAATCTTTCAACTAAAGTAATGACGGCACTTTTATGATGAATGCCAACGATCGTATCACCTTCAAGGTGACCAAACTCAGAATTGAAATCAGGATAATTATCAGGTC
>CAACWM010000014.1_pt1 | contig 7601 bp, 9 predicted proteins | sample 2275651 | NCBI WGS metagenome assembly CAACWM01 (sample SAMEA5312460, study PRJEB27640) | indoor metagenome | biome: indoor environment; feature: uncontrolled; material: polymer tiles stone | place: Germany | collected 2014-07-07
GCCAGCGTTCGTCCTGAGCCAGGATCAAACTCTCATTTAAATTTAGTTCATCAAATGAACTGGCTGTTGTTTTGTCTTTCATTATTGAATTGACAGTTGGTATACAAGAAGTTCCCTTCTCGCATATAGTCATTCTACTTTATTCAGTTTTCAAAGGTCTATCGCTCTCACGTGAGATACGCTCTCTCGCGACAACTATTATATTCTATCAAACTACTCCCTCCCTGTCAAGAATAAACTGTGGTTTTTTACTTCTTTTTTTTCCCTTGTTCGGAAAACCCCGCCGTTGTCACGTTCTTTAAGACTAAAAAATCAGACACTAGGGGTCTGATTTTTTAGTTCTATAATATAGGACTCAGTAATCGCGAAAAGTTTTGCTTGATTTTAAGCCAGAGAGATTGTTGAGCAATCTCTTCATCAGTAAGGAGGCTTGAATCTTTTAAGTCTGCCTCAAAAGTCTTTCTCATCTCTTCTGCTACTCCTTCATCATAGCAAAAAGCACTTATCTCAAAATTTAATTCGTAACTGCGTATATCTTGATTAGTTGTACCAAAAACGCCTAATTTCCCATCCATTAAAAGAGTTTTAGAATGTATAAAGCCATTTGTATAATTGTATATTTTTACACCTTGTTTATGCAGATAATTTGCGTAATATTGCGTTGCTCTAAAAATAAAAGGATGGTCAGGCATATCGGGAATCATTATTCTTACGTCAACACCAGAATTCGCTGCTGCTACAAGTGCCGTTATCATCGAGTCATCAGGTATCAAATAAGGCGATTGAAGCCAGATATAGTCTTCAGCATCCATAATCATTTTAATAAAACCTGTTCTTAAGGTTTTATTATCATTTTCTGGACCGTTAGCCACAATCTGAATATCAATATTTCCCTCTTCTTCTGGTACCACAAAATATGTATCTCTTCGTTCAAGTTTCTCTCGAGGATCTTTAACTGAAACATTCCAATCTCGAATAAATGTTTCCTGAAGACCGAAAGCTGCTGTACCAACGATTCTGCCATGTGTATCACGCCAGAAGCCAAACTTTTTACTGTTGTATATATATTGATCACCAACATTAAAACCACCAGTCCAGCCAATTTGACCATCTATCACTACTATTTTACGATGTAAATGATAGTTCAGTCGTGTTTTCATTAGCGCATTACGTGAGGTGATAAAGGCTGTAACTTTTCCTCCGGCTTCCTCTAAGGGTTTAAAGAAATCTTTTTTGGTTTTTCCTCCCCATGGGTCGTAAACCACTCTTACTTCAACACCTTCTTTAGCTTTCGCAATCAAATGATCGCGAAAAGCGGTCCCAATTTTATCATTAAAAAATGCATAGTATTCTACATGAATATTGTCTTTGGCGTTTTTTATATCTTCAAATAAGGCTGAAAATTTATCCTCACCATTGAGATAAAATTTCACGGTGTTCCCACGACAAAGCGGGGTACGTTCCATATTATTAAAATATCTTTTAAGTAATTTTTCGTGCGGTGTCATGTCTTTTGGTCCAAATTTTTCATTGTTTTCATGAACTCTTTGGCCAAGAATGGACAGGTTATATTTGTTTTCTTCTTCAAAACGTCGCGTTGTTGTGCGATCCAGCCCTCGTCCTAAGAAAAGATAACCAAGGAATCCAACTCCTGGTAAAAAAACTAAGAACATAAACCAAGCCAAAATACTGGCAATAGACCTCGGTTTACGAAAAATCGTCACAAGGGCAAGCACCGTGTTAATCGTTATCAGTGTTCCAATAAAGCTATAAATTGTCGCAAGTGACATAAAATATTTCTCCCTAAATAATCCTCTATAAAATAATATTGTTCATCCAATTATACCAAAATTGAGGGAATATTAAACGTCAGCTAGACATTAATATTCTATTGTGTAAAAATTTAAAATAAAAGCGATTGAGATATTCATTTTTATCGAAACATACCAATAGAAGTTAAGTTTTGTATTGGTTATTCATTTTTTATGAAAGTTACTGTTTTTTTCATTAAAACAGCGCTATAATGTAAGATAAGTTTTAAAGGACAAGGAGGAATTTTTATGCAAATTACTTTCTTAACACAACTGGATTGGTTGCTTCGACTAATATTAGCAGGAATTTGTGGCTATGCCATTGGTTATGAAAGAAATAGTCGTTATAAAAATGCTGGCACACGCACACATTTAATTGTAGCTTTAAGTGCTGCCTTGATGATTATTGTCTCAAAATACGGCTTTATGGACATCATTAGTACCCATGGGGTCAATTTTGATCCTTCCAGAATAGCTGCTCAAATTGTAAGCGGAATTGGTTTCTTAGGGGCAGGATTGATTTTTGTTCACAATCAATCCGTTAGAGGCTTAACCACCGCTGCTGGAGTTTGGGCAACTTCTGGTATTGGGATGGCTATTGGTTCTGGACTATATTTTATAGGTATTGTAGCTACTTTACTCATTTTACTTTTTCAAATTATTTTACATCAAAATTATCGGTGGATAAAATCGGCAACAAGCAATCATCTTATCGTTCAATTAGAAGACTTTGAAGGTCTTCACCTGCTACAAAAACAACTGAAAAATGAGCATGTCGAAATCCTGAGTATAAAAGTCGAAAAAAAATCAAATAATTCTTTGAAAACGAATCTATATTTAAGATTACCCAAAACTTATGAACTTGCATCCCTGATGGCTCTTTTAGAGTCAAATAAGAAGATCAAGTCAATTGAATACTGACCATAAGACCACGATTACTTAAATGCAGCCCTACGAAAAATATGAAAAAGACACCCGTAAAATACGGGTGTCTTTTATTTTTATATGGATAGAAAAAAGTGAATTTTACACCATTCTCCACCAAATAATAGTACAAAACGTTGGTATATCTGAAACAGATTAACGTTTTGAGAATTGTGAAGCTTTACGGGCTTTCTTAAGACCAGCTTTTTTACGTTCAACCATACGAGCATCACGTGTAAGCAAGCCAGCGCGTTTCAAAGCACCACGGAAGTCTGGATCCACTTCAAGCAATGCACGAGCGATACCGTGACGGATAGCTCCTGATTGACCTGATACACCACCACCGTTTACGTTTACGAGTGTGTCGTAGCTACCTTCAGTTTGTGTAGCTGCAAATGGTTGGTTGATAACAAGGCGAAGTGCTGCTTGTGGGATGTAGTCTTCTACATCACGTTTGTTAATTACGATTTTACCTGTGCCGGGTACGAGACGTACACGAGCAACTGAATTTTTACGGCGTCCTGTGCCAGCATATTGTACTTGTGCCATTTAGTGCGTTCCCTCCTTAGATAAGACCTGAAATATCAAGAACTTCAGGTTTTTGTGCTGCGTGTGTGTGTTCACCACCAACAAACACTTTAAGTTTCATGCCTTGAGCACGACCAAGAGTGTTGTGTGGAAGCATACCTTTAACTGATTTTTCAATCAAACGTACAGCGTTTTTCTCACGGAGTTCACCAGCAGTGATTGATTTCAATCCACCTGGGTGAAGGCTGTGACGGTAGTAAACTTTATCAGTTGCTTTTTTACCAGTAAGTTTTACTTTATCAGCATTGATAACGATAACGAAATCACCTGTATCTGTGTGAGGAGTGAAAGTTGGTTTGTTTTTACCGCGAAGTACGCTAGCAACTACAGCTGACAAACGACCAAGAGGTACATCAGTTGCGTCAACCACGTACCATTTACGGTCAACGTTTGAAGCGTTAGCCATGAATGTTGTTTTCATCATTTGGGTTAAGTTTCCTTTACTTAGAATTTGTTTACGGCAGGTGTAAGAGTCCTGCAAATATTTTTGGGTTTCCGGGGCCACAAAAATGGGGTAAACAATACCGTTTATCATAATACCACATATGTCAAGTCTTGTCAAGATTCATTTTTAATTTTTTTGCTTTTATGTTAAACTATTACCATGAATGTAGTTCTTACTTTAGACTCCAAATTGTTAGATAAACTTTTTCTTAAGTTCGACAAATATAAGAAAGCATCCAAGAACCAATATATTGTTTTTTATGCAAAACTACCCAAAGCTACTATTTCTGTCTATACATCAGGAAAAGTTGTCTTTCAAGGGGAGGATGCTGAACGTATCGCTCAACAATTTGGGCATGCTGCTTCATCACGGCCACAGCAACAAGAGAACATCATCGGTACCGATGAAGTCGGCAATGGTTCTTATTTTGGTCCCTTAGTCGTTGTGGCAAGTTTTGTCAATGCTGAAGATGTTCTTTTATTAAAGAAGCTCGGTGTCTCCGATTCTAAAAAAGTCACCGATGAAAAAATCTATCAAATCGCGCCTCAATTAATAGAGAATATCACACATGTGCCTTTGATTGTTGAGCCCACAAAATATAACCAAGTCATTGATTCAGGTTATAATGCTGTAAGTATCAAAGTAGCCTTACATAACCAAGCTATTTATCTCCTCGAAAAACGGGTTTCGGAAAGTATTGAATACATCATTGTTGATGCCTTTACGACTGAAAAAAATTATCAAAAATATTTATTCGCCGAACAAAATAGAGTGAACGGTAAAGTTACACTTTTACCTAAAGCTGAAGACCAGTTCTTAGCCGTTGCCTGCAGCTCTATTATCGCCCGCTACCTCTTTCTAGAAAGTCTCAAAGCACTTTCTCTAGAAGCAGGTTATACGTTACCAAGTGGCGCCGGAGCAGCTTCTGACCAAGTAGCTGCAAAACTCATCCGTCAAAACGGTCGTGAGTCCTTGAAAAAATATGCAAAATTACATTTTGCTAACACTAAGAAAGCAATACACATAGCTCAAATATAGAAAGTTAAATATGGAAAATACCACACAAACTAAACAAACGAATGCCTTCACACGTTTCATCAAAGAATGGGGCATCTTTCTCGCAATTATCACCATCGCAATCCTCTCACGTATCTTTATCTGGTCACTTGTCGTTGTTGATGGTCATTCAATGGATCCAAACTTAGCTGATAAACAACGTCTTGTTCTTATCAAAACTGCAAGTATTAACCGCTTTGATATCGTAGTTGCTAAAGAAACAGAAGCAGTAAATGGGCAAACCGAAACAAAAGACGTTGTAAAACGTGTCGTTGGTATGCCTGGTGATGAAATTAAATTTGATAAAGATCAACTTTATATTAATGGGAAGAAAACTGATGAGCCTTATTTGGCAGACTTTAAAAAACAGCTTTCTAATAATGAACTCGAAAAGACTTATCAAAATTACGCTTTAACTTCCGAACTCTCTGAAGCCAACCGCGCTTTCTTTGTTCAACTGGCGCAACAAGCTCAAGCCTTTACAACGGATGCAACAGGCAATCCAACCTTTACGATTAAAGTACCTGAGGGAGAATACCTTCTCTTAGGGGACAACCGTATCGTGTCAAGAGACAGTCGAGCAGTCGGAACCTTTAAGCGTTCTGATATTGTTGGACGGACCATGTTCCGTGTGTGGCCAATTAATAAAATTTCTACCCTTAACTAATAAAAAAGCTTTGTCTATCTAGACAAAGCTTTTTTCATATTTTTATATTCTAAGGAGGTAAGGACAATCAGCAAAACATCAAAAACCGATACAAAGAGCATAAAATTAGAATGATGCTGTGAATACTCTATCATTTGGTAAATAATAAAGCCTAAAAAAACCAAAATCGATAAGGGATACGCCCAAAGAATCTTTTTCCATAAAAGTAACAGCGTTACAAGCTTGATTAAACCATGTACTAGAAGATAAATAGCGGCGAGATATTGTGTACTCACAGTAAAATGATGCCCCAAGTTTAATAAAAGGTGAGCTATAAAATCACTCGGGTCTTCTTTTAATTTTCCTCGAGTAAACCAGCCCACAATACCAGACATGCGCTCAGGTGTAATAAAGAAAAGAAAAATACCACCAAGAACTTCGCCCAAGGCAAAGAGCGACTTTAGCAACAATACAATATCAAAACTTAGATCTACAACACTCTGGTTGTTTGCTTTATTTCTCTTCAAATATATTACCTAGCTCTACTTCAATCGTCCGCTGGGCAACATCTATCTGATCCACCTTGAGGATTGATTTATAGTCATCGACCAAACGCTCTCCCTTGAAAGGCCCTTCCAGAAAGACAGCAACACCAGACAAGAAGCAATCAAATTCGTGAACAAGACTCTTCATGCCATTAATTGTTCCTGCACCCTTCATAAAATCGTCTACAATCAATACACTTTGACCAATCGATAAACTCCGCTTAGAAAGTGTCATATTTTCAACACGGCTGCTTGAACCTGACATATAATTCACGTTCAAAGTTGCTCCTTCTGTAACTTTGGGGTCACGTCGGACAATAACAAAAGGAACATCTAAAATTTCCGCTACAGACTGTGCAATCGGAATCCCCTTTGTCGCAATCGTCATCACAACATCAATTTGTTTATCACAATACTCATGCGCAATAATTTGGCCAATTTTTTTTAGATTAGCAGGGTGACCTAGAATGTCAGAAAGATATATATAACCTCCAGGTAAAATACGATTTTCTTCACGCAAAAGCTCGGCAAGCTCCAAGGCACGGTCCCGAGAAACTTCATCAGATATATAGGGTGTAAAACGTACGCCTCCTAAACTTCCAGGAAAAGTTTCGACAATTCCAATGTTTTGATCTTCAAAGACCCGTTTAATAAAAACAAGGTCTTCAGAAATAGAGGATTTGGCTACTTCATAACGTTTACTAATTTCGTTCAGGTTCAACATTCTATTGGGTCTGTTTAATAAAAAATTAGTAAAGTCCACTAAACGTTCGTTTCTTTTCATATTTATCACCCTTTTCTTTTTATTGGTTTAATTATAACGCAGAAAAACCGAACAATCAAGCAAAGGAGTCAAATTCAAACATAAAAATTACAGCGTCTAGAAGATATGCTTGAATAATTTAAAAATAAAAAAAGCAATACCTTAAAGATATTGCTTTTTGTTCGTTGAAATAATCAAAGATTATTCAGAATCGCCACTGCGACCGTTTTTCTTGATGATTTCTTCTTGTACTGATTTAGGTACATCTTCGTAGTGGTCAAATGTCATCATGAATGTACCACGACCTTGTGAAGATGAACGAAGAGTAGTTGCATAACCAAACATTTCAGCAAGTGGTACAAATGCGTTAACGATTTGTGATTTACCATGTGCTTCCATGCTGTTTACACGTCCACGACGAGCTGTTACGTGACCCATAACATCTCCGAGGTTTTCTTCAGGAACTGTGATGACAACTTTCATCATTGGTTCAAGGATTGCAGGTTGGGCAGTCTTAGCAGCTTCTTTCATAGCGAGTGAAGCCGCAACTTTGAAGGCAGTTTCTGATGAATCGACATCGTGATATGAACCATCGTAAAGTTTAGCTTTAATATCAACCATTGGGTAACCAGCAAGAACACCGTTAGCCATAGTTTCTACCAAACCTTTTTCAACAGCTGGTACGAATTCACGTGGAACCACACCACCGACGATAGCATTTTCAAACTCGAAACCAGCACCTTCTTCGTTCGGTGTGAATTCGATCCATACGTCACCGTATTGACCTTTACCACCTGATTGACGTTTGAAGAATCCACGTGCT